>ERZ827037.43-NODE-43-length-129202-cov-20.014147_pt1 | contig 129202 bp, 108 predicted proteins | sample MGYA00519924_ERZ827037 | MGnify/ENA primary metagenome ERZ827037 (study PRJEB31778, sample SAMEA3449250) | human gut metagenome | biome: human gut; feature: human-associated habitat; material: faeces | place: United Kingdom | collected 2010/2012 ... | reverse complement strand
TTTCTTCCTCTGCAGCTTTATTTCCTATACTCTTTTTTGACCATCTCCTTTTTTCACTTCCCCCCTTGACTTTTAATAGTTAATCTTTCTAGTATTGTATTCTTAGTAATTAACGTATCCTGTTACCGTTACAGGAACTGACGAATTGTTCTCCACGGCAAAAGTGTAGTACCCTCGTTCTTCAATGGTAAACTCTTGGTCGATGCTACCATCAGAAACCGTAACATAATGGAAAATGTTATCGGAATCAATCAGGCCAAAGGACACTTTTGCAGAAAACGGGGAATACGACGCCTTAATCGTAACAACCTCTCCGGCTTCCAACGGAAAATCTGTGCTTGCGTGTTTCATTCCATGTGCAGGCACATTAATTGTGAATTGTCCAGTTGCTCTGGAAACGATCAAGTTGTCCACCGTCTTGTCAGCTTCTATGGCCCCAGCACTGATGGACAAACAGCTTACTGCCAGTACCATTGCCAAGATAGGACAGATTAGTTTTTTCAACCTCATACATATTTTCCTCCTCTGCAATTAAAATGTGAAATCAAAACTATCCTCAGAGAGGACAGAGACTTCTTTTTTTCCAGCTTCATCCATCGAAATATTATTGCTTGCGGGCCTAGTCATCCATAGAACAGCAGAAATAAAAATTAGCACTGCTACAGTCACTGCAAGTATCAACCACCGTCTTGTGACATAATGCGCCTTCCCAACGTCCGATTGGTGTTCTTCCATTTTTACACAAGATTCACTCTCTTGGGGCTGATCCGATACGGACCGATCTGCCTGTGTCACTAAATAATCAGATTCCACGTCAGTCTGTACTAAATATTCCAAGGGCACATTATAGAACGTGCTCAAACGTCTCATGTTATCTGTTGAGGGGATCGCCTCTCCCGTTTCCCATTTAGAAACTGTCTGCCGGGTCACATTCAAGTAATCTGCCAACTTTGCCTGCGTAATACCTTTATCCGTCCTCAGTTTGTACAGTTTTTCATCCAGTGTCATCTTTTTTCACCCCGATAATAGCATAATTTTTGTCAAGTGAAAGCCACTTGCACATTGCAATTTGTCACTTTTCACCTTGCATTTAATAACAATTCCTAATTTTTGGTAAAATTACTTGATCTGTGTTCTATAATAAAGGATTTATCTTTTAAACACAACCACTCTTGCAAGGACAACATAAAAAGCCCTCCAAGGAAAACCTTGGAGGGCTTGGTGCGCCCGACTGGATTCGAACCAGCGGCCTACAGAGTCGGAGTCTGTCACTCTATCCAGCTGAGCTACGAGCGCAAATATTTATGAAAACCGCAGAGGCGGTAGTCAACCTTTTGAAAAATAGTAGTCAAACAGTAGTCAACGGCAGGATTTTTTCTCTCTGCCGATCCCGCAAAGCCCGATAAACACTGGCTTTTTCGGAATATCTCAACTGAATCGGCCTGAACCGTCGGAGTCTGTCACTCTATCCAGCTGAGCTACGAGCGCATTTGTTATTATTTAGAAACCGCTTTCGCGGGTTCTTAACTAAAAGATGGATCTACAAGATTATCTTGAGGGAAACTGCAAATAGTATACTGCCGATCTCCCGCAAAAAATAGTAGATTTTGTCGAATAGGAAAAATTTCCTTGCCTTAGGAATCGTGCCGATCTTTTCGCTGTTGTTGCACCCACATGGCAGCCTCATCAGCAGATACTTTTTGTGATGCGCGAAGCAAAGCAATCAACTTTTTCTCTTCGGCGGTTAACTCCCCAATTTTGCTTGGATCGGGGAAAGGCTTCTTCGGGCAACGTTCCCGATCCGTAAAGTACAAGGGCGTGAAAGAATCGTTTTCATCTTCAAAAAAGAATTCAATGGGTGCCCCACAAATACGGGCAATCCTTCCCAGCGTAATGGGGTCAGGGGAGGTCTTGCCAGTTTCATAGTAGGTATAAGTGGCCCGGTTTACATTCAGTGCATCGGCGATGTTCTGCTGAGAGTACCCTGCCTGTAGCCGAGCTTGCCGCAGCCGTGCTGCCAAAAAACTATTGGTCCCCCCAAGATCTTTCGCCATGGAAATCCCTCTAACGCTCCTTTCAAAATGGCTCTATACACATCTTAGCTTGTCCAAAAAGATGGAGCAAAACCTTAAAAACGAGGCGCGCTTTCAGGACGTATAATGTATTATATATCACCTTCGACAGAAAAGCCAGAGATTCTACAAATTTTGTATTCTATTGTGAATTATATTCACAATTCGACGAAAATTACATCAGCAAAAGTTTTTTGAATATCACATTGACTTTTTTTCATCCCGGGGTTATAATAAACAAGCACTATAAAAATCGCGGGCGTAGTTCAGTGGCAGAACATCAGCTTCCCAAGCTGAATATGAGGGTTCGATTCCCTTCGCCCGCTCCAGGTAAATTAGAGTAAAAGTATTGGACAGATTTTCTTAAACTGTTTGATACTTTTACTTTTTTCTTTTTTCCAGGCAAACTCGCGGTAAATCGTTAAAAACCAACTGCCGGCACAAGGAAATTGACTTTCCACGAAGCCCCCTTTCGGTTCAGCGGCCGATTTTAGAACTTGGCACTGCTGTCACAATGAGGATTCCTAAGCCCGCTGACATCGAATCCAAGTAGGCTGAGCAAACACACTTACAAAATTATCTGCAAATTCAAAAATATACGAGGTTGATAAATGATGGCGGACATAGACTACATTCTGGACCTGCTGGATTGGAATAGGACCGAGGAAGAACAGGCAGAGGGACTGCGGCTTGCCCGGCAGGTTAAAGCTTTCAATGTGTTTTTACAGCCATATGACAAAAAGAACAATAAAAATGTGTGGGATAACTGCGCCCTTATTGTCTCTGAAAAGGAGGATTCAGACTTATTTGTTTATCTGCCAAATCTATTCATGTGGATACAGGACTTGAACTGGCCAGGGGCGTTCTGCATTGTAGAGCGATTGAAGGAATATGGGAAGAGAAATGCTTCTTATAGCCGAGATTGGCAGGAGGCATATACCTGCGCGAAAGCATTGAAAGACAAAGTGTGGATGAAAAACCTAAAGATGGTGCGGCACACTTAAGCTTGCCTTTGCCGCGTGCCTTTTTAAAAAGATAGACTGTCCGTCCTCACAAACACAAAAAAACGTCCGCACTGCGCATAGAAGCACAGGAACGGGATCACAACACGGGCACGATACGGGCGCAATAGAATATCCGTGAAACGCAGCGGGACTTGCAATGGGTACCGTTGCGTTTTTTTATAAAGAGGAGCGCAAAAAAGCGGCCTCCCCTATGGGACGCCGCTTTCTCATTGCCTGGACCAGGCAAATTTACTTGATCTCTTTACTGGCCACTTCGGCCTGGGCCTTCTGGATAAAGGCTTCTAAGGTCAGGGAACCCAGGTCGCCGTCCTTGCGGTGGCGCACGGAAACCGTGCCCTCTTGGGCTTCCTTGTCGCCCACCACCAGCATATAGGGGGTCTGCTGCAGCTGGGCTTCCCGGATCTTATAGCCGATCTTCTCATTGCGGACATCGCACTCCACACGGAGGCCAGCCTCATCCAGCTGCTGCTGCAGCTTCTGGGCATACTCGTGGTGCCGCTCAGAAATGGGCAGGATTACCGCCTGGACAGGGGACAGCCACAGGGGGAACTTACCGGCAAAGTGCTCGGTGATGACGCCGATAAACCGCTCGATGGAGCCCAGCACCACACGGTGGAGCATCACAGGGCGGTGCTTCTGGCCGTCGGCGCCCACATACTCCAGCTCGAACCTCTCAGGCAGCTGGGAGTCCAGCTGCACCGTGCCGCACTGCCAGGTGCGGCCCAGGGAGTCTGCCAGGTGGAAGTCCAGCTTGGGGCCGTAGAAGGCGCCGTCGCCCTCATTGACCTCGTACTCCTTGCCCATTTCCACAATGGCCTCTTTCAGGATGTCCTGGTTGTGCTCCCACTGCTCCACGGTGCCGATGTGGTCCTCAGGCATGGTGGACAGCTCGATCTTGTAGGGCAGGCCAAACACAGAGTACACCTCGTCAAACAGCTTCACAACGCCCTTGATCTCGTCTTTGAGCTGCTCCTGGGTCATGAACAGGTGGGCGTCGTCCTGGGTGAAGCACCGCACCCGGAACAGCCCGTGCAAAGCGCCGGAGAGCTCGTGGCGGTGCACCAGGCCCAGCTCGCCCACACGCAGGGGCAGGTCACGGTAGGAATGGGGCTCGCTCTGGTACACCAGCATCCCGCCGGGGCAGTTCATGGGCTTAATGGCGTAATCTTCCTCGTCGATGACGGTGGTGTACATATTGTCCTTGTAATGGTCCCAGTGGCCGCTGCGCTCCCACAGGGCCCGGTTGAGGATCATGGGGGTGGAGATCTCCACATAGCCGTACTTCTTGTGGACCTGGCGCCAGTAGTCGATCAGCAGGTTCCGCAGCACCATGCCCTTGGGCAGGAAGAAGGGGAAGCCGGGGCCTTCCTCGGTGAGCATGAACAGGCCCAGCTCTTTGCCCAGTTTCCGGTGGTCCCGCTTTTTGGCCTCTTCCAGCATTTGCAGGTGCTCGTCCAGCATAGACTGCTTGGGGAAGGAAACGCCGTACACACGGGTGAGCATCTTATTTTTGGCGTCGCCACGCCAATAGGCTCCGGTAATGGCGGTGAGCTTCACAGCCTTCACCATGCCGGTGCTCATCAGATGGGGGCCGGCGCACAGGTCGGTAAAGTCCCCCTGGCGGTAGAAGCTGATGTTCTCCCCCTTATCAGCGTGCTCGTCGATAAGCTCCTCCTTGTAGGGCTGGCCCTCCATCAGCTCCTTGGCCTCCCCGGCAGGCAGCTCGAAACGCTCGATGGCGATGTTCTCTTTGATGACCTTCTTGATCTCCGCTTCGATCTTGGGCAGGTCGTCGGCAGAGAGGGGGTTCTCCAGGTCGAAGTCGTAGTAGAACCCGTTCTCAATGGCGGGGCCAATGGAGAACTTGGTGCCGGGATACAGCCGCATCATGGCCTGGGCCAGGATGTGGGAGGTGGTGTGCCAATAGGCGTGCTTGCCCTCCTCGCTGTCGAAGGTGAGGATCTCCAAAGCGCAGTCGTGGTCAATGGGGGTGCGCAGGTCGCAGACCTCCCCGTCGATGCGGGCGGCGCAGGCGGACTTGTACAGCCCCATGCCAATGGACTTTGCCACCTCGGCGGCGGTAACGCCGCTTTCAAACTCTTTCACTTGGCCTTTCAGATCGATTTGTACCATGTGGTGACTCCTTTCCGCCAGGGAAGCAAAAAACGCCTGCCCCAGCAAAGCTCTGGGGCAGGCGTCTGGCTTCTCGCACAAGTATTTTGCCAGGGACCCGCGGTTCCACCCGGATTCAAAGCGCGAAAGGACGCGCTTCCTCGTTGCGGCCTGTAACGGGGCCATCCGCCGCCCCTTTTGCGGGAACCCGCTTTCGGAGGCGATGCTCAAAGGTGGTGGCCAACCCCCGCTCCCCGGCGGCCGCTTCCAGCCCACGGCAGCCGCTCTCTGGCCAGGGCGTTTTGGGAGGATGGCTTCCTTTTCGACGCATTTCTTACTTAGGTAGATGATACCACCGGCCAAGGGCTTTGTCAAGGAAAAAGCTCCCGGGTCCCTGGGAGATCCATATGAATAAAATGTTACAATTTTCTTGACAAGAATCACCCTAGGAGCTAGAATAAAAACAGAGTGCACAATGGCGCTTTCCTATATGAATTTCCCTGTTTTTCATTTTAACTGCTTTTTTATTGAGCAATTTTTCATAAAAAAGGCTGAAATCAGCCTGTTTCCCCTGCTATCCCTGGGCGGCTGTGCGCCCCGGGAAACTTTTCCAAGTGGCGGGAAACGGTAAAAAAATGAGGCATTGAATCTCTTATATGGCAGCGGCCCGTCTGCACTTTCCAGGGCAAACCACGCCCTGGCTTTCCCAGTTATTTTGAATTTTAAAAAATTAGGAAACGAGGAAAAGGAGGTGCCTGATTGGGCCAAGTAGCAGTATGGCTGTGTGCCGTCATCGCTGTTTTAGCTGCGGCTGCGGCTGGCGCGGCAGCTTTCTTTCTGGGCTTCAATTACCGCAAAAACAAGGCCGAGGCCGAAATCGGTTCTGCTGAACAAGAGGCCAAGCGCATTGTAGGCGACGCCATTAAAACCGCGGAAGCCAAAAAGAAAGAGATCGTGCTGGAAGGCAAAGACGAGTTACACCGCCTGAGAGATGAATCAGAAAAGGAGCTGGCAAACCGGCGCAAAGAGATCCAGCATCAAGAGCGGCGTGTCCTCCAGAAGGAGGAGAGCCTGGAGAAAAAGCTGGAAAACGTGGAGCGCAAGGAAAACCAGGCCGACCAGAAAAACAAAAAGGCTGAAGAGCGCCTGCAGGAAGCCGAAGCTGTTAAGAAGAGCCAGTTCGATATGCTGGAAAAAATCTCTTCCTTCACGGTGGACCAGGCGAAGGAATACCTGCTCTCCCTCCTGGAAAACGAGCTGACCCACGAAAAGGCCGTAAAGATCCGGGATTTTGAACAGCAGACCAAGGAAGAGGCAGACCGCAGCGCCCGGGAGATCATTGCCCTGGCCATCCAGCGCTGCGCGGCGGACCATGTATCGGAAGCCGCCATCAGCGTGGTGCCCCTGCCCAACGACGAGATGAAGGGCCGGATCATCGGCCGGGAAGGCCGGAACATCCGGGCCATCGAAACACTCACCGGTGTGGACCTGATCATCGACGACACGCCGGAAGCCATCACCCTGTCCAGCTTTGAGCCGGTCCGCCGGGAGGTGGCCCGCATTGCTTTGGAAAAGCTCATCTCCGACGGGCGCATCCACCCCACCCGCATTGAGGAAACGGTGGAAAAAGCCCGCAAGGAAGTGGACGCAACCATCAAGCAGGAAGGCGAACGGGCTGTGTTGGAAGTGGGCCTGGGCGGCATCCACCACGAGCTGGTAAAGCTGCTGGGCCGCCTGCGCTACCGCACCAGCTATGGGCAGAACGTCTTAAACCACTCTTTGGAAGTGGCGTACCTGTCCGGCATCATGGCCTCCGAGCTGGGGCTTGACCCCACCGTGGCCAAACGGGCCGGCCTGCTCCACGACATTGGCAAGGCACTGGACCATGAGATGGAAGGCTCCCACGTGCAGATCGGCGTGGAAGTGGCCCGGAAATACCGGGAGAGCGAAGCGGTCATCCATGCCATTGCCGCCCACCATGGGGACGTGGAAGCCAAGACCATTATCGCCTGCATCGTCCAGGCGGCGGACGCCATTTCGGCAGCCCGTCCCGGCGCGCGGCGTGAGAACCTAGAAAACTACATCAAGCGGTTGGAAAAGCTGGAAGAGGTGGCCTCCTCCTTTGACGGGGTGGAAAGCTGCTACGCCATCCAGGCCGGCCGCGAGATCCGCGTGATGGTCAAACCCGAGAAGGTCAGCGACGAGCAGATGACCCTGCTGGCCCGGGACATCTGCAAAAAGATCGAGGCGGATTTGGACTATCCCGGCCAGATCAAGGTGAACATGATCCGGGAGAGCCGGACAGTGGATTACGCCAAGTAACCAAGCACCGGAAAATACCGAAGCAATGAGACAGGGACGCACCTTGCGTGCGTCCCTGTTGTAACTTTTTGAGAGGGTGGAACACTTTGAATATTCTTTGTATCGGCGACGTGGTGGGGACCCCGGGGTGCCAGTTTTTGCGCGCCCACCTGCCCGCTTTGAGACGCGCCAAAGGCATTGACCTGGTGATTGCCAACGGGGAAAACTCCGCGGACGGCAACGGCATCACACCCGCCTCGGCGGAACACCTGTTTGACAGCGGTGTGGATGTGATCACCACGGGGAATCACAGCTTCCGCAAACGGGAATCCTACGACCTGTACGACTCTTGCGAAACCCTGCTGCGCCCTGCCAATTACCCTGCTGCGGCCCCGGGCCGCGGGCTGTGCGTGGTGGACCTGGGCCGCACCCAGGTGGCTGTGGTCAACCTGATGGGCACGGTCTACATGGAGAGCCTGCGCTGCCCCTTTGAAACCCTGGAATCCCTGTTGAAAACCCCGGACCTGCCCAAGGTGTGCATTGTGGACTTCCACGCCGAGGCCACCGGGGAAAAACGGGCCATGGGCTTTTTCGCCGACGGCAAAGTGACCGGCCTGTTCGGCACCCACACCCACGTGCAGACTGCCGACGAATGCCTGCTCCCCCACGGCACCGGGTACATCACCGACGTGGGCATGACCGGCGTCATCGACTCGGTGCTAGGGGTGAAGCCGGAGATCATCATCGGCAAGCTGCGTACCAAGATGCCCGCCCGGTTCGACTGGGCCAAGGGCCCCAGCAAAATGGACTGCGTCCTCTTCTCCGCCGACGAGCGCACCGGCCTGTGCACCGGTGTGGAGCGGATCTCCCTGACGTAACCCCCGCAGGCCCGCCCCTCTGGCATGGAGCGGAAAGCCCCGGCCCCAGTTTTTATAAGGCATTTGCAGAAATCCCTTTACAACGATTGTATTTCTGAATTTTTTGTGATAAACTAGTTAGAAGATATACCCATCTATGTGGTGAAGGATGTGTTACCTGTGATTTTAGGTTCTCAACTGAAAAATGCCATTCTTTCTGGCTCTAACAACATTTCCAAGTATAAAAAGCAAGTGAATGAGCTGAATATTTTCCCCGTGCCCGATGGCGACACCGGCACCAATATGTCCATGACCATCGGCGCTGCCGCCGAGGAAATGAAGGGTTTAGACGACTCCTCCACCGCTGCCCAGGTGGCTAAAAAGGCTGCTTCCTCCATGCTGCGGGGAGCCCGGGGCAATTCCGGCGTCATTCTGTCCCTGCTGTTCCGGGGCATTTCCAAGGGCCTGGAAGGCCGGGAGGAAATTTCCGCGGAGGACCTGGTCGCCGCCTTGGAACTGGGCGTTGAGGAAGCCTACAAGGCCGTGATGAAGCCCACTGAGGGCACCATCCTCACCGTGGCCCGGGTGGCTGCCGAGCGGGGCCGGGAAGCCTTGGAAATGGGCAGTGACCCCGTCCAGGTGTGGGACGCCGTATGCATGGGCGCTGCCGACGCCTTGGAGGATACCCCCAACCTGCTGCCCGTGCTGAAAAAAGCCGGCGTGGTGGATGCTGGCGGCCAGGGCCTGTGCCTGATCTTCGAGGGGATGCTCAGCGTGTTCCGCAGCGGCATTGTGCTGGAGTGCGGCCTCTCGGAAGAGGAAAAAGCCCAGGAAACCGCCGAATTCTTCCGCAATGTGGCGGCAGAGTTTGACAGTGAGATCAACTTCACCTACTGCACCGAATTCATCGTGGGCCGCGACCCGGAGATCCAGAAGGATCCTCTGGAACTGCGGCTGTTCCTGGAAACCATCGGCGACTGCGTGGTGGTGGTAGATGACGAAGAAATCATCAAAACCCACGTGCACACGGAAAATCCCGGTGACGCGCTGCAGGCTGCTTTGCAGTATGGCCAACTGCTCACCGTAAAGATTGAAAACATGAAAGAGCAGCACCGCAAGGCCGCCGAAGCCAACGAGGCCCGGAAAGCTGCCGCGGCGGAAAAGCCCCAGCCGGAAAAGGCCCGTCTGGAGCCCCAGGAGCCCACCGAGGAAATGGGCTTCATCTCCGTGGCTGCCGGCGACGGCCTGAAGGGCCTGTTTATGGATCTGGGCTGCGCCAACGTGGTCAGCGGCGGCCAGACCATGAACCCCTCCACGGAAGACCTGTTGGAGGCTGTGCTGGCCACTCCTGCGAAAAAGGTGTTCATCCTGCCCAACAACAAGAACATCATCATGGCTGCCGAGCAGACCATTCCCCTTTGCACCGACCGGGAAGTGATCGTCATCCCCACCCGGACCATTCCCCAGGGGCTTTCCGCCATGCTGGCATTTGACCCCGACTCCGACGCCCAAAACAACCAGGAGGCCATGCTGGAAGCCGCGGGCAACGTGGACACCGGCCTGGTCACCTTTGCCGCCCGGGATTCGGAATACGGCGGCCACACCATCCGCCACGGGGATATTCTGGGCTTGAAGAACGGCAAGCTGGAATATATTGAAAAAGACCCCGTTGCCGCTTGCGTACGGGTGACCCGTTCCTTTGCCACCAAGCACACCTCTTTCATCACCTTGATCTACGGGGAAGGCATCACCCAGGAGCAGGCGGAAGAGGCCAAGCGCACCTTGGAAAACAAGCTCCATTCCGATGTGGAGATCACCTTGGTAGATGGCGGCCAGCCTGTGTATTACTTCATCATCAGCGTGGAGTAAGAAGCTGCGCTTCAGGCAAATCGCGGGTTCGTGCGCTGCGCTTACTCCCATTCCCTGGCACCGCCAAGTTGCTGTCCGCGAAGGATGCTCTTCCAGGGGGGTATCTGTAAAAGCTGCGCTTCAGGCAAGTCGCGGGTTCGTGCGCTGCGCCCCAGGCAAGCGGTGGAAAAAGGAAAAACTGCGCACACCACTGAAAAGACAGAATTGGGAACCTTTCTTTCGGGAAAGGTTCCTTTTTGTAGGGGGCTTTTATGAAGCTATATATCGTGGGGCCCGTGGCCAGCGGGAAATCGACCCTGGCCCGGCAGTTGTCCCGTGAAACCGGCATCCCCTGCTTCCACCTGGACCAGGTTGCCTGCCGGCGGGATCCGGGAGCCAAGGTGGGCAACCGGAAACGGACGGATGAAGAGCGGGAGGCCATCTTCCAGGCCATCCTGGCCCGGGAGGACTACATCTTAGAGGACACAGGACGGCCCTGCTTTGCCCAGGGCTTGGAAGAGGCGGAACGCATCTTGCTGCTGGCGCCGCCCCTGGCGGTGCGGCTGGGGCGGATCCTGCGGCGGTGGCTGCGGCAAAACCTGGGACAGGAACCCTGCGCCTACCGTCCCACCTGGGCCATGCTGGGGAATATGTTCCGCTGGACCTGGGCCTATCAAACCGGTACGGACGGCGTCCGGGCCAGGGCAGAACAATTTCCCCAAAAGCTGACGGTCATCCGAAGCAAACGGGAATTGCAGCACGTTTGGGACACCTTGCAGAAAAAGGAGGCACGCCATGGCATCCCTGTTTGAACGGGGCATTGAAACCCTCAAGGGTGTGGGGGAAAAACGGAAAAAGCTCTTTGAAAAACTGGGGGCTCCCACAGTGGGGGATCTGCTGCGGCTGTACCCCCGGGCCTATGAGGACTGGAGCCTCCACACCCCCATTGCCGAAACGCCCTTAGGGGAAATGGCCGTGGTCAAGGCCACGGTGCTGCGCCGCCCCACGGAAACCAGGGTACGGGGCGGGAAACTGCTCTATAAAACCACGGTGTCCGACGGGGACAGCGACATGGCCCTGACCTTTTTCAACAACAAGTACATCCCCACCCTGCTGCGGGAAGGGGAAATGTACCTGTTCCGGGGCAAGGTCACCGGCACCCTGCTGCGGCGGGAGATGCTCTCCCCGGAGTTCCTGCCAGAGGCCAAAGAGCTGTCCATCCAGCCGGTGTACCCGGCCACGGCAGGGCTCTCCTCCCGGCAGATTGCGGCGGCGGTGCAAAACGCACTTTCCCTGCTGCCCGAGCAGATCCGGGACCCCCTGCCGGACAGGCTGCGGGAGGAGTACCATCTGTGCACCCTGCGGTACGCCTTGGAAACCATCCACTTCCCCAAGACCCCGGAAGAGCTGGCCACCGCCCGGTTCCGGCTGACCTTTGAGGAGTTCCTTGTCTTACAGCTGGGGCTTTTGCGCATTAAAAGCGGCCGGAAAAGCGAGAACCTCCACCCCATCCCCAAGGCCTTCCCCGAAGGCTATGCCCGGCTGCTGCCCTTCCAGCTCACCGGGGCCCAGCGGCGGGCCATCACCGAATCGGTGGAGGACATGGCAGGCCCCTCCCCCATGAACCGGCTGGTCCAAGGGGACGTGGGCAGTGGCAAGACAGCCGTGGCCGCCGCCCTTTGCTGGGCGGTGGTCCAAAGCGGGATGCAGGCGGCCCTTATGGCCCCCACGGAAATTTTAGCCACTCAACATTACCACTCCCTCAACGCCCTGCTGGAGCCTGCCCACATCACCTGCGCCCTGCTCACCGGGTCGGTGAAGGCGGCGGAAAAGAAAAAGATCTACAAGGCCCTCAGCGACGGGCGCATCCAGCTGGTCATTGGCACCCACGCCCTCATCAGCGACAAGGTGGAATTTCAAAACCTGGGGCTGGTCATCACCGACGAGCAGCACCGGTTTGGGGTGGGGCAGCGGTCGGCCCTGGCCCAGAAGGGGGCTTCCCCCCACCTGCTGGTGATGAGCGCCACCCCCATCCCCCGCACCCTGGCCTTGATGGTCTACGGCGACCTGGATATCTCCGTGCTGGACGAGCTGCCTCCCGGCCGGCAAAAGATCGAAACCTACCTCATTGACCCGGCAAAACGGGCCAGGGCTTTCGGCTATGTCCAACGCCACCTGGACGCCGGCCGGCAGGGGTACCTGATCTGCCCCCTGATCGAGGAGGACGAAAGCGGCATGATGAGCGTCACCCAGTATGGGGAGCTGGTGAAAAAGGCCTTCCCCACCGCCACCGTGGGGCTGCTCCACGGGAAGATGAAGCCCGCCGAAAAGGAACAGGTGATGGAGGACTTCTCCCAGGGGAAAACCCAGCTGCTGGTGTCCACCACCGTGGTGGAAGTGGGGGTGGACGTGCCCAACGCCGTGATCATGGTCATCGAAAACGCCGAGCGGTACGGGCTTTCCCAGCTGCACCAGCTGCGGGGGCGCATCGGCCGGGGAAAGTACCAGTCCACCTGCATCCTCATCACCGACGCCCAAAACGAGGACACCCTCAAGCGGCTAAAGCTGTTCCGGGACACGGCGGACGGGTTTCAAATCGCCGAGGCAGACTTGAAACTGCGGGGCCCCGGGGACTTTTTCGGCCAGCGGCAGCACGGCCTGCCCCAGCTGAAGATCGCCGACATGACCACCGACATGGAAGTGCTGCGGCAAGCCCAGGCCTGCGCCAAAAAGCTGTTGGCGCAAAACGCCCTGGAACTGCCGGAGTACAAGGGCCTGCGGGGGGAGATCCGCCGGCTGTTCGCCAAAACTGGCGGCGAAGGCGTGGTGCTGTAGCCATCCAGGGATGCTTTCCACCCAGCAAGGAGGCGGGGAATAGCTGACTTCTCCAGAGCGAACGATAGAAAAGAAAAAAGGGCTGTTGCCACATGGCAGCAGTCCCTTTTTATCTTGTTACAGGTCCCGGTACTTGCGCACACGGCGCAGCTGTTTTTGCTTCCTGCGGTACAACAGGATCAAGATGATATAAACGATGATCAGCAGCAGGATGATGCCCATGATGATCAAAAACCAGGGGGAGGTGAGCACGGAGGTGCCCTGGCTGATGAATTGGAGCATCTCGCTGCGGGCCACGCTCTCCGCGGCCACCAGGGTCACCGTGGCAATGGCCTCCCCGGCGTAGCTCATGGTGGCGGTGCCCACTTCCTGGCCCCGCTCCACCGGCGCCTGGACGCTCTCCGGCACATCCACCGTGACAATGATACTAGAGAGGTCCACGCTCTTGGGCAGCATCACCGACACGTTGTCCTTGGCCACCAGCTGGAGGGTGTCCTTCTGCCAGGCGTAGTCCAGGGTCACTTCGGTGAGGATGTCCCCCTGGGCGGCAATGGTCTTGCTCTCCAGCTGGGTCAACGCCCAACGGAACAGGGAGGCGGCATCCAGCATTTCCCCGTGGAGGTCCGAATCCACCGAGGGACAGCCTAAACAACACACCACGTAGGTATACCCATAGGCGGAGGCCGATGCCACAATGCAGTAGCCCGCCTGGTCGTGGGAGCCGGTCTTGATGCCGGTGGCGTAGGTGTAGTAGTAGTTATAGCCGTCGTTGCCCAGGGAGTTGGTCAGCATCCGGTTGGTGGTGGAGCAAGCCCGGATGTTGTCCGGTTCATCCACTGGGTGGTACTCATAATAGGCGGTGCCGGTGATCTCGGTAAAGTGGGGCAGGCTCATGGCGTATTTGGCGATGGTCACCATGTCCCGGGCGGTGGAGTAATGGTTTTCATTATGCAGGCCGTGCGGGTTGGTGAAGTGGGTGTTGACGCAGCCCAGCTCTTGGGCCTTCTGGTTCATCAAGTCCACAAAATAGCTGCGGCCGGTGTAATCGCTGCCGTCAAAGCCCTCTTCCCCATAGGCCGGGGCCAACTCCCCGGAGGAGCTACCGGTGCCGCTGGCGGCAGCTTCGGGGTCATCCCCCGCGTTGGCCACGTTCCCCCCGGTGATCTGCCCCTGGGCATACAGCTGGTCCACATACTTAGCCAGGGTCAAGGCGGCGTTGTTGCCCGAAGGCACCATCATCAGGTAGAGCATATCCAGGCCGGTGTAGGTTTCCCCCACATCGAAGGTGGCCACCGAGCTGCCTGTGCCGGAAAGCTCGTCCACCACGCTTTGGGGGATGGTGATCCGGGCGTTTTCAATGTCGGGGATGTTCTCATAGGCCACAATATAGGTCATGATCTTGGTCAGGGACGCCATGGGCAGCTGCTCGTCGGCGTTGTCGCTGTACACCACCGTGTCCGTGTCCAGGTTGAGCATGAGATAGGCCTTGCAATGGGGGCCGCCGGGGTTGTTCTCGGTATCCTGGTCCCAGGTGTAGTCAAAGCCCTCCGCCGAAACAGGGACCGCCAGGGCCGTGAGCAGGCACAGGGCCGCCATCCAGCCGGCCAGCCATCGGTATACGTTCTTCATAAGCGGGTTTTCCCTCCATTTTCCAGAGGCCCAAGGCCCCTTAAACTCTGAAAATAGGCAAACTGCCCTTTGCTTTTAAAAAAATCCCACCTACCCATTTTGCCCGATCTGTGATAAAATGGGGATGTTAGTTTACCATAAAGTGATTGTCTTTTCATTGTATCGTATTTCCCGCAAAAAGGAAAGCCCATCCATTGGAAAAAATTTTGAAAAGGAGGCCTCCCATGAAGCTGTTCCACACCTCCGACTGGCATCTGGGCCGGATGCTCTACGGCCGCAGCCTTTTGGAAGACCAGCGGTGGTTTTTGCAGCAGGTGTTCCTCCCGGCGGTGGAGCGGGAACGCCCTGCCTGCGTGCTCATCGCCGGGGACGTGTACGACCGGCAGATCGCCCCGGTGGAGGCCATCCAGCTGTTTGACGAAACCCTGTTGGGGCTGCTGGAGCTGGGCACCACCGTGTGCGTGATCTCCGGCAACCACGACGGCGCCGGCCGCATGGCCCTGTTGAAATCCGCCCTGCGCCGCAGCGGCGCCATCTTTGCCACTACCCTGGAGGACGCCTTTTCCCCGGTGGAGCTGGAGGAAAACGGGGAGCGGCTGCAGCTGTTCCTCCTCCCCTACTTTGACGCCGCCCAAGCCCGGGATTTCCTGGGGGATGACAGCCTTCGGGGGGAGGGGCCCTGCGCCCAGGCCCTGCTGGAGCGTCTGCTGCCCCTGTTCCAGCCCAGGGCGGGACACGTGCTGGTATCCCACTGTTTTGCGGCGGGAAGCCAGGTGTCCGACTCAGAAACCACCCTGTTTGTGGGGGGCAGCGGCCAAGTGCCCACCTCCGCCTTCGACCCCTTTAACTACGCCGCCCTGGGCCACCTTCACGGCCCCCAGAAGGCCGGCGCCAAGGGGAGGTACTCCGGGTCGCCGCTGAAGTACTCCATCGACGAGGAGCACCAGCAAAAGGGGTATGTGTCCCTCAGCTGGGACGGCAAGGAGATGGGCCAAGAGTTTGTCCCCTGCCCGCCTTTGCGGGACGTGCGCCGGGTCCAGGGGCTGTTTGCAGACCTGCTGGCCGCCGGGGAACAGCACCCCTGTGAGGACTATGTGGAGCTGGTGCTCACCGACAACGCCCCAGTACTGCTGGCGGCAGAGCGGCTGCGGCCCTTCTATCCCAACCTGCTGGCAGTGAGCAACCCCTGGGTGGCTGCGGGCACCACCGGGGAACGTGCCTCCCAGCTGAAAGGAAAGGATGAAGCCACGGTATTTTCCACCTTCCTGAAAGAGGTGTGCCAAACAGAGCCCACTCCCGGGGACCTGGAACTGTTCCGGGAGATTTTGGGGGATATCCAAGGGGAGGGCTAAACCACGGGAAAGGAGGGCTGCCCATGCGGCCTTTGCGACTGGAATTGCAGGCTTTCGGGCCTTATCTGGAAAAAACGGAACTGGACCTGACCCAGTTCCAGGAGAGCGGGCTGTTTTTGATCTCCGGCCCCACCGGCGGGGGGAAAACCTCCCTGCTGGACGCCATGTGCTTTGCCTTGTATTGCAGGGCCACCGGGGGCAAGCGAAGCTTTTCCGGGATGCGCTGTATGAGCGCCCCCCAGGAGCTGCCCACCCTGGTGGAGTTTGACTTTGCCCTGCAAGGGGAGCGTTACCGGTTCCGCCGCAGCCAGTTCACCCACATGAAACGGAACACCAAGCTCCCCGAGCTGCGGGAAAGCCACGAGTGCTTCCAACAGATAGACGGGGATTGGAAGCTTTTGGAAAGCGGCAGTGAAAGCGCGGTACGCCGCCGGGCCGAGGAGCTGCTGCACTTAACCTGCGAGCAGTTCTCCCAGGTGATCGTACTGCCCCAGGGGGATTTCCTGCGGCTGCTGCGGGCCAACTCCAAGGACAAGGGGGAAATGCTGAAGACCCTGTTCTCCGCCGGGGTGTGGCAGGAGGTGGCTGAACGCTTCCACCAGCGGGAACGGACTTTGGAGGACCAGGGGAAGCAGTCCACCGCCCTGCGGGCCTCCCTGCTGCAAAAGGAGGGCTGCGACACCACCCAGGCTTTGGAGGAAAAAGCCGCCGCCCTGGCCCAAGGAGAGGAACGCCTCCGGGCCCAAAGCGCTGCTGGCGCCAAAGAACTGGAACAGGCGGAAGGGCTGCTTCAGGCAGCGGAAACCTATGCCCGGCTGGAAAAAGCCTATCAGGAGGCCCTGGCAGCTTTTCAAAAGAACCAGGCAGCCTGCAACCAGTTGGAGGGGACCGCCCCCCAGTGGGAACAGAAGCGTTGCCAGGCCCAGGCCCTGCGGGGGCAGGCGGTGGCCCTGGCCCAGGAGGGCGCCCAGCTTTCCCAGCGGAGAGAAGAGCTGCTCCGGGCTGAAACCGCCGGGCAGCAGGCAGCCGCCACTTGGAACCAGGTGGAACGCCAGAAAAAGTCCCTGGAGGAGCTCTCCCAGCAGGCCAACCAGCTGGCCCAGCGGCTGGAAAAGGGCAATGCCTTCCTGAAGGGCTGTGAGGAGGCCGCCACCAAGCTCCCCGGGCTGCTGGAACAACGCCAAGCCTTGGAAAAGCTGGCCTCTGCCTGGGAGGAGCTCTCCCGCCGGGAGGCCCGCTGCCAAGAGGCGCAAACCGCTCTGGAAGCCGCCCAGCAGGCCGCCAGGCAAAAGCAGGTGCTGCTGGAAACCCTCACCCAGCGGCTGGAACACCAAGAGGCCCTGCTGCGGAAAAACGCAGCCCTAGAGCTTTCCCACACCCTGCGGGAAGGGGCGCCCTGCCCAGTGTGCGGGTCGGTGCACCACCCCAGCCCCGCCCAGGGGGAAGAAAGCCTACTGGACCCCAAACAAACAGAGGCCCTGCGGCAAGAGGAACGGGCTGCCCGCCAGGCACACGTAAATGCCGCTGCCCTAGCGGGTTCCCGGGAAACGGAAGCCGCTCAGGCCCAGGAGGCCGCCGCCCAACAGCGGGCACTCTGCCGGGAAACCGCCGCGCCCCTGGGCGGGATCGGCCCAGAAACCTGCGACCGTCAGTTTCAGGAAGCCAGCACCCAAGCGGAGGCAGCCAAGCGGGATGCCGCCCGGCTAGAAGCCGCCAAGGGCAAGATCCAGGCCTTGGAAAAGGAGCGGGAAACCTGCCAGCAGCAGGCCGCCGCCCTGCGGGAGCGGCTCTCCGCCCTGACCGCCCAGGCCCAAGAGCTGGATCGCCGCGCCCAAGAGGCCCGGGCCGCCTGCGCCGGACTGGACGGGAAAGCGTTGGAGGAGGCCATCCAGCAAAGGCGCAAGGAATACCAGGCCAGGGAACAGGCGGCGGCCCAGCTGCTGAAAGAGGCCCAAGAGGGGGAAACCCAGCTGGAGCGGGCCAAAACCGCCTTGGGGCTGTCCCAGGGAGCCCTGGAGAAGGCCCAGTCCCAGTGGAAAGAATGCCCCACCCCCTGGGAAGAGCCTCCCCCACTGGAACCGCTTCGCCAGCGCTGCCAGACCCTGCGCCGGGAAAACCTGGCCCGCCGGGAGGAACTGGGCAAAACCGCCAGCCTGCTGCAAACGGTAAAAGCCACCCTGGAACAGCTGGGCAGCCTGGACAGGGAACTGGCCGGGCTGGAAGAAAAGCTCTCCCAGGTGGCCAGGCTCTCCAAGTCCCTTTCAGGGGCCAACCCCCTGAAAATGCCCATTTTACAGTACGTGCTCAGCATCATGCTGGACGAGGTGCTTCTCAGCGCCAACCGGTTTTTCTCCACCCTCAGCCGGGGCCGCTACGCCCTGCGCCTGATGGAGGGCCCCAAGGGGGGCAACGCCTTGGGCGGGCTGGACTTGGAAGTGCTGGACGGCGCCTCCATGCTGCCCCGGTCCATTGAAACACTGTCCGGCGGGGAGCAGTTTTTGGCCTCCCTGTCCCTGGCCTTTGGGCTTTCCGACGTGGTGCAGAACCACTCCGGCGCGGTGCGGCTTGACTCCCTGTTCATCGACGAGGGCTTTGGCAGCCTGGACGGGGAAACCCTGGACACCGCCATGAAAGCCCTCTCCATGCTGCAAACCAGCGGCCGGCTGGTGGGGATCATCTCCCACGTGTCGGAGCTGAAAAACCGCATCCCCTGTCAAATCCAAGTCACCCGGGACGCCGCCGGCTTTTCCCACGCCGCCATCCGGCTGTGACCAACCGAGAGAAAGGAAGGAGTTCCATGAAAGTCACCTTTATCTATCACAGCTCCTACTTTGTGGAGCTGGATCACTGCTGCCTGCTGTTCGACTACTACCAAGGGAACATCCCCCAGGTGGACAAACCCCTATACGTTTTCGCCAGCCACAGCCACGGGGACCACTTCTCCCCCGCCATCTTCCAGCTGGCCCAGGAGGGAAAAGAAGTCCACTACCTGCTCTCCGATGATATCTCCCCCTGGCAGGTGCCGGAGGAGCTGAAAGATCAGGTCACCTTTGTAGCCCCCCGCTCCTTCTATGAGGTGGGAGAGCTGAAAGTGGCCACACTGCGCTCCACTGACATGGGGGTGGCCTTCCTGGTACAGTGCCAGGGCAAGCGCATTTACCACGCCGGGGATCTGAACTGCTGGGTGTGGGACGGCGCCCCCCGGTTCCAAAACGACCAGATGGAGGCCCAGTACCAAGAGGAGCTGGAACTGCTGGCGGACAAGGACATCGACGTGGCCTTTGTGCCCCTGGACCCCCGCCAGGAGGCGGACTTTGACCTGGGCATGAAGTACTTTTTCCAGGCCGGCGGGGCGGAGTACGTGTTCCCCATGCATATGTGGGGGGATTACACCGTGGTGCCGCTGTTCAAATCCACCCCCACCTACCGGGAATACGCCCCCCATGTGATGGACGTGTCCCGGCCGGGACAGACCTTTGACCTGCCCGAAACCCCTGACCAACCGAAAGGTGCATGACCATGCAATTCCAATTTGACCACAACAACCTGAACGTGCTGGATTTGGAGCGCTCTGTGGAGTTTTACAAGAAGGCCCTGGGGCTGCAAGAGCTCAGGCGCACCGAAGCCGGCGACCACAGCTTTACCCTGGTGTTTTTAGGGGACGGCTCCACCCGCCACAGGCTGGAGCTCACCTGGCTGCGGGACCGGAAAGAGCCCTACAACCTGGGGGACAATGAAATCCACCTGTGCTTCACCGTGGACGACTATGAGGCTGCCCACCAGCTTCACCAGGAGATGGGCTGCATCTGCTTTGAAAACGAGGCCATGGGCCTGTACTTTATCAACGACCCGGACGGCTACTGGACGGAAATCGTCCCCGCCAAGTAAGCGCGTTTTTCCCAAACAGAAAACAGGAGTGCCGCAAATTTCCTGGTTGCGGCACTCCTGTTTTATTTTTCATGGTTTACCGCATATGCCGGGGGGTGTACCCTCCCCGGGAACGGGTCTGTTTTTTCGGGGCGGGACGGGCCTGCCGGGCACGTTCCACAGGCTGGGAGGGTTCCTCTGGGATCTCCTCCTGAGGGGCCATTTCCTGGGGAACCGCCGACTGCTGGGGCTTCATGCGCAACAGCCTGGCCAGGGTTGTCCCCTTGGGCAGCATCACCACATCGTCGTAGCTGACGCCCCGGAACACCACCACACACACCGCGTACACCACAATGGCCAGCAGGATGGCTGGCACCAGCGCCAGCCGGGAGCCCACCAGCTGGGAAAGGGCCCAATAGAACCCGTAGCTCACGCCGCCCATCACCGCCGCGGAAAGCACCAGGGGCAGGGCGGTCTTTACCACGCTGTCCATCTGGGGCAAGCTGCCGCGAATGGCAATGAGGTTGAGGACCACCATCACCACATAGCTCACCACCGTGCTGATGGTGGAACCTTTGGCAGCCACCTGGGGAATGCCGATGAGCACATAAGACAGCACCACTTTCACCACGCCGCCCACGGCCATATTCACCACCGGACGGGTCGCGCGGCCAAAGGACTGCAAAATGGTGTTGGTGGTAAACAGCAGCCCGCTGAACGCAATAGCCACGCTGAGCATGGTCAGCAGCGGGGCAGCCTCCTGGGCTACCTCCGGCTGGTTGTACAGCAGCAACTGGCAGATGGGCCGGGAGAAAATGGCCATACCCACCGAAGAGGGCACCCCGATGAGCAGCGTCGCCCGCAGCGCCGTGGAGGAGATCCGATCCACCTGGCGCTTGTCCTTGGAAGCAATGGCCCCCGAGAGAACAGGGAGCAAGCTGGTGGAAATGGGCACCACAAAGGCGCCGGGCAAATCAAAGAACTTGCGGGCGTGGCCCAAGGTGCCGTTCCACCAGTCGGCCATCTCCTGGGAAAGCCCTGCGCCCTCTTGCAGCCGCTGAAGCAAAATGGCGCCGTCCACTGTGTCCAGCAGGCTCAAAAAGCAGGAGCCAATGGTGATGGGCACCGCAAACCGCACCAAACTCACCAGCATTTCCTGACGGGTGGTGAGGGGCGGCTCTTCCGCCCAATGCTGGCGCCTGTCGTGGCGGCCCTGGAAGAATTTGAAGCCCAGCAGGTAAATGGCCCCCAAGGCGGCGCTGACAGACACGCCCACAATGGCGCCCACCGCGGCCCAGCGATCCGGCTCCACTTCCACGTTCTGGATGATAGCAAAGGCCAGCCCCACGCCGATGACGACCTTGGTCACCGCCTCGATGGTCTGGGAGGTAGCGGTGGGCACCATGTTGGAACGCCCTTGGAAATACCCCCGCAGGGCGGACTCGATGGAGATGAAGAACAGGGTGGGGGCAAGGGCCATAATGGCGTAATTGGACTTGGGGCTGCCATACCACTGGGCAATCTGGCCGGCGCCGAAGAACATGACCAGGCACCCCAGAAGCCCTAAGCTGAAAAACAGCCAAAATGCCACGGAGAACACCCGGTCGCCCTCCCGGCGGCGGCCCTGGGAATAGGCGGTGCCCACCATCCGGGACACGGCCACCGGCAGCCCGGCCGTGGAGAGCATCAAAAACAGCCCAAAGATGTTGTAGGCGTTGTAAAAGTGGGACATCCCCTCAGGGTCGATGAAGTTGGCCAGGGGGATTGAAAAAAGCAGCCCCAGCATTTTGACAATCAAAGTGGAGGCGGACAGGATAGCCGCCCCCTTCATAAAGCTCTGTTTTTTATCCTGCGCCATAAACTCTCCCTTGCAAAACGGCGGCCAAACCCGCCGCCGGGATTTCAAGCAATATATTAAGTATATTTTACCCCAAAGTCAGGGAAAGGTCAACGCCGCCCTGGCAAAAATTGGCGTTCTGCCTCACAGGCCCATGGCCGGGAAAAAGGCTTTAAAAGCCGAGGGCAGGGCGTACTCCCGCCGCAGTTCTTCCCGGGTGACCCAAACAAACCCAGGCACCTCTTCCACGTTCTGGGCCACCCAGCTGCCCATGTGCCACTCCACATGGGAAAATACGTGCTTTGCCCCAGGCCCGGGGGAAAACTCCCCCACCGGCACCCCCTGGGCTGCAAGCCAGGACGCCGCCTCCTCCCGGGAGAGGGCACCCTCCGTCCCGGGAAGTTCCCACAGCCCGGCCAGCAGCCCTTGTTCCGGCCGGCGGCGCAGCGCCACCCGCCCTTCTTGGGAAAAGAGCAAAAACAGGGTACGGGCCTGTTTTTTCCGGGGCTTTGGCTTTGTCTTCACCGGCAGCTCTTCTGCCACGTCCTGGGCATAGCCCCGGCACAGGCCCCGGAGGGGGCAAATCAGGCACTTGGGCGGGCCCCCGGGCAAACATACCGTGGCCCCCAGTTCCATGAGGGACTGGTTGAAATCCCCCACCCGCTGGGGCAAGATCTCCCGGATCTCCCCTTCCATCCGGCGCTTCACCTTGGGGTCCAGGATGTTGTCAAAACGAGCCAGCACCCGGGAGATCACCCGCAGCACATTGCCGTCCACCGCCGGCACCGGCAGCTGGAAAGCGATGGAAGCAATGGCCCCCGCTGTATATTCCCCAATGCCAGGCAAGGCCCGCAGCTCCTCAAAGGAGCAGGGCACCTGGCCGCTGTAGCGCTCCACCACCACTTGGGCCGCCCGCTGCAAGTTTCGGATCCGGTTGTAGTATCCCAGGCCCTCCCACATCTTCAACAGCTTTTCCTCAGGGGCTGCCGCCAAAGCCTCCACCGTGGGGAAGGCCTCTAAAAACCGATGGTAAAAAGGTTTGACCGCTTCCACCCGGGTCTGCTGCAACATGATCTCCGACACCCACACCCGATACGGGGTGGGATCTTCCCGCCAAGGCAGCACCCTGGCGCTGCTGTCATACCATTGCAGCAGCAGCGGCGGGATTTGTTTCAACAGCTCTTGGTCTTCCAAGAGGGCCACCTCCTTTGCTCCCTTTCTTTCCTATTTTGCCCCACCTGCGTGGCGTTTTACGCCGGCACCCACCACCTTGTAGAACTCCACCCTGTGCTCCGTTTCCAAGAGCTTTTGGGCGGTGAGGAAGAAACTTTTTCTTTTCTGTGGCTAGCAATCAACGAGAAAAAGGTTCAGGGATCAGCTCGCATGAACATTCTTCAAACTCAGCTGTTACTACTTCATTAACGGATTTCAATGCGGTTGCTAAATCTTTCATTGCAAGAACGTCTGTTTCGATTTGAAAATATACGGCTATCCATAAATGTCTGCCTGTTTTTGTTATATCGTAAAAAACAGGTTTAAAATGATATTGCTCCATAATCGGATTACACAAAATTTTGATTTTCTCCACAAGTTTCTTGCCCGGCGAAAATAAGAAAATATCTTTGATTGCCCTCCATAGGACCTTAATACTTTCGGGAAGCATAAATACCATAATAATTACAGCAACAATCTGGTCAAAATATGGGGAGAGAAAGTAGAACGGGGTTTTCTCTAAATAAAGCGAGATAAAGAAAGCGAATGACATCCCTAAACTATATGCAATATCTAATTTCCAGCCTAAGAGTTCTGCTTTTATAGTTGGTGAGGATAAGTTGCTGCTCAAACATTTCATAGCTATGAAAATAATAATACTAGCTATTCCAAGAAAACACTGGAATATGGAAACTAAACCATTATCCACCGCATTTCCACCAGATATTACAGAATGAAGCACCTCGGCAGAAACTCCTAAGGTAACAGATAACATCATTATTCCTTTAATGATAATAAAGATTGTTTCAATTTGAAAATATCCAAAAGGACGTTTTTCAGATATCGGTTTATGAAAGAGTGGGGTAAGGAACAAAAGCAACGCAATAAATACCAATTCTGCCGTATCATATACTGCATCGGTTAAAGATGACTGTGAATGACTGTATATTGCAAAAATAAATTCCAAAACCGCAAATAGAAGCCCTGAGAAAAAGGACATTTTTAAAATTAACTTTTCTTTTTTTCGGTTACCATATTATCACACCCTTGATTATTACACCTGCGCTTTAAATTGCTATAAATAACCAAATTTTATCCATTCAAACTTTCATCTCCAAACTATCATCTCATATATTTTTAAAATTCTATCATATTCCTCTTATGAATACAACCTTCACGCTCTGCGGATTTCTGGTTGAAGAAACTAAAAATCTATGGTATTATAATTTCATATTTATTTGAGTTATTGGGAGGCTGTTTCTATGTCTGCATCCGTTTTGCAAATCATTGAGAACGCCATGAACAACTGGCAGCCGCCGGAAGTCCCGGAGGACATCCCCCAGGGGGATATGCCAGGCGACAAGGTGTGGATTGGGCCCCAGTCCATCGAAAAAGCCACGGTGGCTTTCCGGGCCGCGCTGCCCATGCTGAAAGAGGCCCTGGAGGCTAACCCTGCCCACAAAGCCGTGATCTCTGTATCCGGCGGCAGCGGCGTGATGAAAACCTGCGTTTCCGCCCTGCTGACCTACTACTTAACCCAGCTGGGCGTGGGTGCCTACACCATGTCCGGGGACAACTATCCCCGGCGGATCCCTGTACAGAATGACGCCGAGCGGATGCGCATTTTCCGTCTGGGAGGCATCCGGGGGATGCTCCAAGAGGGCGTGTACAACCCCGAAAACGCCGCCACGTTGAAAGAGCTTCAGCTGGCCGACACCGACTCGGAGCCCAAAATGGTGGAGGAACACCCCTGGCTGGCCGCTTACCAGAAAGCAGGCCGGGAAGCCCTCAGCGGCTATCTGGGCACCGACCTGGAGCAGGAGTACGACCAGCTGGAAAACGTGCTGACCCAGTTCAAGGCCGGCCAGGAGAAGGTCTGGCTCAAACGCCTGGGCAATGAGGATGCCGACCTGTGGTACGACGAGAAGGATTTCTCCCAGACCGACGTGCTGGTGTTGGAGTGGACCCACGGCAACTCCGGCAAATTTGAAGGGGTAGATATCCCCATCCTCCTGTCCAGCACCCCGGCGGAAACCCGGGAGTACCGGCTGGCCCGCGGCCGCAACGCCAACGCGGACACCGCTTTCATCACCATGGTCATCGAGCTGGAGCAGAAAACTTTGGAAGCCCGGGCCCACGCGGCAAAAGTGATCGTGTCCAAATCCTGCAAACTGTTGACCTACGACGAATACAAGCAGCAGATGGCTGCGGGCAGGTGAACGCTATGGAAAAAATCAATTTCGGGCCCATGCTCAACGCCTATCCCGACAGTTTGGGAGGCACCCTTTCCGACGCGGTGGAGCTTTTGAAAGATGAACCCGTGAAGGGGGCATTCTCCTCCTTCTACATCCTGCCCAGCCTGTTCAACACAGACCTGGACCGGGGCTTCTCCGTGATTGATTACGGTATCAACGGCGTGATCGCCAAAGCAGAGGATCTCTCTGCCCTGCAAGCCATGGGCGTGGATTTAAAGCTGGATATCATCCTGAACCATATGTCCGTCCAGTCCCCCCAGTTCCAGGACCTGCTCCAAAAGGGCGACGCCTCGGAGTATAAGGACTTCTTCATCGACTGGAACAAGTTCTGGGAAGGCTGTGGCGACATCGACGAAGAGGGCGTCCTGGTTCCCCGGCAGGAGTACATCAAGGATATGTTCTTCCGCAAACCCGGCCTGCCCGTGCTGGTGGTGGAGTTTGCCGACGGCACCAAGCGCCCCTACTGGAACACCTTCTACCAGCAGGTGGACGTGGACGGGAACGGCCGGAAGCACTACCTGGGCCAGATGGACCTGAACATCAACTCCCCCCTGGTGAAGGAGTTCTATCAGCAAACGCTAAAGACCCTGGCAGGCTACGGCGCCAAGATCGTCCGTCTGGATGCCTTTGCCTATGCCCCCAAGGAAGTGGGCGCCAAGAACTTCCTCAACGACCCCGGCACCTGGGATTTCCTCCAGGAGCTCACCGACATGGCCCAGCCCTACGGCATGGCCCTGCTGCCGGAGATCCACGCCAGCTACGAAGAGGGCATCTACCGGGTCATCGGGGACAAGGGGTACATGGTGTACGACTTCTTCCTGCCCGGCCTGCTGCTGGACGCTTTCGAGCAGAAATCCGGCCAGGTACTGGCCCAGTGGGCCAACGAGATCCTGTCCACCGGGATGCAGACGGTGAATATGCTGGGCTGCCACGACGGCATCCCGGTACTGGATTTAAAGGGCCTGCTGCCTGAGGAGCGCATCCAGGGCCTGATCGACACCCTGGTGAAGCGGGGCGGCTTTGTGAAGGACCTCCACGGCGCCAAGAACGTCTATTACCAGGTGAACGCCACCTATTACAGCGCCCTGGGCGAGGACGACCGCCGGATGCTGCTGGCCCGCGCCCTACAGCTGTTCATGCCCGGCAAACCCCAGGTGTGGTACCTGGACCTGTTCGCCGGCAAGAACGACTATGAAGCCATGAAGCGCGCCGGCGCCGGCGGCCACAAGGAGATCAACCGCACCAACCTCTCCAAAGAGGCCATGGCCGAAGGCCTGCAAAAGCCTGTGGTCCAGGAGCAGTTGAAGCTGCTGAAAGCCCGCGCCGCCTACCCGGTGTTTGACAGCGAAGCCAAGATCACCGTGTCCGCCGAGGGCTCTCAAATGCGCTTTGCCTGGGAGTACGCCGGACAGAAAGCCCAGCTGGACGCCGATCTGGCCACCTGCGGCTTTGTGGCTACTATCACCGACCAGGCCACCGGCGAAGAGCTCTTCAAAATGGAACAGTAAACAGCCTTTCCCAAAGGGCGCCTTCGGGCGCCCTTTTTTGTTGGGCGTCCCGCCCGCCCAATGCCCTGTCATCCAAACAAGAACCCCCGGAGAGACGCGCTCTCTGGGGGTTCTCGTTCTGGGGCGCCACGGGCAGCGCATCCCACGCTTTTGTTCTCGTTTACCTCTGCACCCGGTAGACCTTGGTTTCGTAGCTTCCCAAAACCACCGGCCCTTGGGAAGCGCAGCGGTTGTCCAGGTCCACCATGGGCTGCTTCAATACCAGCTCTTGGGGCTCTTTGCTATAGTTGAGTACAAACAGGTATTCTTCTCCCTCTTTCCGGCGCAGGGCAATTTCGCAGGCCGCCGGGATCTGGGCCAATTCCTCAAAGGGTTCCCGGATACCGGTGTACTCCAGCAGGGCATCCACCAACTCCCTGGTGAAGGTGCCTCCAAAGTGGAGCACTTTCCCTTCCCCCGCCTTGGTTTCCACCAGGGCGGGCTCCCCAGCGTAATAGGCGCTGCCGCCGTAACGGGCCAGGACTTTGGCGTCTTCCCCCATACCCTCCAGCACGTCATTGAACACGCCGGTGGGCAGCAAATGGCCTTCCCACTCCATGGTCACCGGGTCGTCCCCCGGCCCAAGAAGGGTGAACTCTTTCACCGCCGTCTGGGTCAAGTCCGCCAGCAGCCCGGGCATGGGCTGCATGACGCACTGGCCATGGGCGTCTTTCTGGCCGGTGCGGGCGCCCAGGACCAGAGTGCCCCCCGCCCGGACATAGGCTTCCAGCAGCTGGGCCCGCTGGGAGGTGAGGATCTCCCCATGGGGGTAGATCAGCACAGGATAGGCCAGCAGCTCCTCCAGGGTGGTGGCCTCCGTCAGGTACACCGCGTCCAGGGGGGTGTGGGCCAGCTGGGCTGCCACAAAGATCTCCGTCTCGCTGGGGGTGGACACCCGCCGGTGCCAGTTGTCCACTTTCACGTCAAACACGTTGTCATAGTCCTTTAAAAGCCCCAGGGGCGCCACATAGTCCGCGCCAGCCGCCTCTTGGATGGCCTCCACCCGGGCGTGGATCTGCCGCAGCTCTGCCAGCTTCCGGTTGGGCCGGTTGTCGTAGTCCAGCAGGCCGTGCCAATACATCTCCGTGCCGAACACCGCTGTGCGCCAGCGGAAAAAGCTGATGTAGTCCGCGCCGTGGGCAATGCTCTGCATGGCCCACAGCATCATCTGGCCGGGCTTGGGCACCGGGGCCTCCATGCGGTTGTTCCAGCCGCCCGCCCCGGACTGCTGCTCCATAATGCCGAAATGGGGGCAGATGGACCGCACTTCCATCAGGTTGCGGCTCCATTTCCGGTCTTTAAGGTTTTTGTCGTGCTTGGGGTCGGCGTCCACGTCGTAGGCAAAGTTGGGGTAGCTGTCGTAGGTGTACACGTCCAGGCACTCCCGGGCCATGCGATGGTTGTCCAGGCTGGGGAACAGCCCGTTGGTGGTGATAAAGTCCCCGGGTTTCCGGTACTTTACCAGGATGTCCCGCTGCATCCGGCAGAACCGGATGGCGCTCTCCGACACAAACCACAGGTAGTCCAAATGCTGGTGGGGGTTGGTGCCGTCATAGATGGCGGGCCGGGGCACGTACACCTGCTCCCAGGCGGTGTAGGTCTGGTTCCAGAACAGGGTGCCCCAAGCCTTGTTCAGCTCCTCCAAGGTGCCGTATTTCTCCTGAAGGAACTCCCGGAAGGCCAGGGTATCGCTTTCGGAATAGAACTCATCCGTTTCGCAGTTGAGCTCGTTGTCGATCTGCCAGCCCACAATGCAGGGACGCTTCCCGTAGTGCTGCCCCAGCCGCTCCACGATCCGGCAGGACAGCTGCTGGTAGATCTTGGAGTTGTAGTTGTAGTGACGGCGCATCCCGTGGCGGTACAGGGTGCCGTCCCGGCGGGCATTGAGCACCTCCGGGTAGCGTTCCGTCAGCCAGGCGGGCGGGGTGGCGGTGGGGGTGCCGAAGATCACCTTCATCCCCTTTTTCTCCACCAGGTCGAAAAACCCATCCCAAAAGTCAAAGGTGAACACGCCCTCCTCAGGCTCGGTGAGGTTCCAGGCAAATTCCCCCACCCGGATGGTGGTGATACCGTGTTCCAGCATCCTCTCCAGGTCCTGCTCCCACAAAGACTTGTCCCAATGCTCGGGATAGTAACAGGTGCCCAGCTCCAGCTTCTTCCACTGGAAAGTTTGTTGCTGACCCATAACGTCCTCCTCCCGGCCCCAAAGGGCCAAGGTTTTTTCATTTTTCCCCATTATAGCAGAGGCACTTTCGTAAAGCAAGGGAAAAGCTTTTATTTGTACGTACAAATCTATTCAAAAAAATTTACACATCTCCAGGAATTTGTTTCTGGTCTTGGGACAAGATTTCTGGTATACTAATGTAAAAGACCACTCTTTCCTTTTGTAATTGCCTTGTTGGGACCGCTCCCGGGTCAGCGGGAAAATCCAAACCGAAAGCGAAGTGTATGAATGCGGAAAAACTTAAAAGCGAAAACTCTGGAATCCCTTTCCTCGGTCATGCCCATCACAGCCATTGTGCTGGCGCTCAGCTTCACCCTGGCCCCCGAAATGCCTGTGGGGACGCTGATGATGTTCCTGCTGGGGGCCATCCTGCTGATTGTGGGCATGGGCTTTTTCTCCCTGGGGGCCGACATGGCCATGATGCCCATGGGCGACGGCGTGGGCAGCCAAGTGGTGCGCATAGGCAAGCGCTCCCTTTGGCCCATTATCCCCTTGGTGTTCCTGATCGGCGCCTTTATCACCATGGCGGAACCGGACTTGCAGGTGCTGGCAAACCAGGTGCCGGCCGTACCGGACATGGTGATCATCCTCACCGTGGCAGCCGGCGTGGGGGCCTTCCTGGTCCTTTCCGTGGTGAACACCCTGAAGCAGAAATTCTCCCTGAACAACCTTCTGCTGGTATTGTACATCCTTGTGTTCGTCCTGGCACTCTTCATCCCCAAAGAATTCCTGGCCGTGGCCTTTGACGCCGGCGGCGTCACCACAGGGCCGATTACCGTCCCCTTCATCATGGCCCTGGGCATTGGCGTGGCCGCCAACCAGCAGAGCGGGAAAAACACGGAGGACAGCAGCTTCGGCATGGTGGCCCTGTGCAGCATCGGACCGGTTTTAGCGGTGCTGGTGATGGGCCTGTGCCTCAACGGCGCGGAGATCGCCTACACTCCTTTCGCCATTACAGACACTTACACCTCCCGGGAGGCGGGTGTCCAGTTTTTGCAGGGCCTGCCGGAATATATGAAGGAAGTGGCTTTGGGCCTGCTGCCGGTGGTGGTGTTTTTCGCCTTCTTCCAGATCTTCGCCCTGCGCCTGAAAAAAGACGCCCTCATCCGTTTGGTGGTGGGCGTGGCCTACACCTATGTGGGCTTGGTGCTGTTTTTGACCGGCGTCAACGTGGGCTTTATGCCCGCCGGCAACTACCTGGGCGACGCCATTGCCAAGCTTCCCTATAACTGGGTGCTTATCCCCATCGGTATGGTGGTGGGCTACTTTATCGTGGCGGCGGAGCCCGCTGTCCACGTGCTGAACAAACAGGTGGAAGAGGTCACCGGCGGCGCTGTGCCCCAGCGGGCCATGAACTTGAGCCTGTCCATCGGCGTGGCCATTTCCGTGGGCCTGGCCATCACCCGGGTGCTCACAGGCATCTCCATCCTGTGGTTCCTGCTCCCGGGCTACGCCCTTGCCTTGATCCTCTCCCGGAAGGTCCCCAAGATCTTCACCGCCATTGCCTTTGACTCCGGCGGCGTGGCCAGCGGCCCCATGACGGCCACCTTCCTGCTGCCCTTTGCCATGGGCGCCTGCAACGCCCTGGGCGGCGATGTGCTCACCGACGCCTTTGGCATTGTGGCCATGGTGGCCATGACCCCCTTGGTGACCATCCAGTGCCTGGGGGCCTTCTACCAGTGGCGGCTGCACCGCACCGTGGAAGTCACCGAGGCCGAAACCTCGTCCATGCCCTCTGAGGACATCATCGAATTTGACGACGTGTAAGGAGGTAGCCTACCTTGGAACACTTTAAACTGATCATCACCCTGGTGGACCGGGGCAAAGGCGGGAAGGCGGTGGACCTGTACCGGAACCACCACCTCCACTTTGACTTTGCCTGCCTGGGGGCAGGCACGGCCAGCTCGAAGATCCTCAACTATTTCGGCCTGGATGAAACCTTGAAAGAGCTGGTGTGGACCCTGGCTCCCGAAAGCCGCATCCCCCGGCTGCTGGGGGAAGTGCGCCGGGTGCTGGACCTGGATACCCCCGGCAAGGGCATCCTGTTCACCATCCCCCTGACGGGCATCAGTGCCCAGATCCCCCCTGTGCTCATCAAGCCGGAATACGAAGAAACGGAGGAACCCTCTATGGAAAAGAAGAACACCCAGCCCCAGGGCCATCCCTACCAGCTGATATTGACCATTGTCAACCGGGGCAATTCCGACCAGGTGATGGAGGCGGCCCGCACCGCAGGGGCCAAAGGCGGCACTGTGATCAACGCACGGCGGGTGGGCTTTGAAGATGTGCAGAACGTCCTGGGCTTCACCCTCCAGCCGGAGAAGGAGATCGTGGCCATCCTGGTGCCCACAGGGCAAAAACTCCCGGTGATGCAGGCCATCAACCGGGAAGCCGGGCTGAAAACCGACTGCCGGGGGGTGCTGTTCTCCCTGCCGGTGGACGACATCCTGGGGTTACAGGAGCTGCTGTAACCATTCGGACAGCAAGAAACACCCTCCGCTGGCGCGGGGGGTGTTTTTCGCTTTTACCGGGCTTGTTTATTTGCCGGGCTTTGCCTTCAAACGGGCCAGGGCCCGGGCTAGGGCCGCCTGGGTCTGATAATACTCCTGCTGGCTTTGCTTTTGACGCAGCCGCTCCTCTGCCCGGCGTTTGGCCGCCAGGGCGCGGTTCCGGTCAATGTCCTCCGGGCGCTCAATGGTGGCAGCCAAAAGGATCACCCGCTCGGGCATCACTTCCACACAGCCATCGCTGGCCACGGCCATATGCCACCGGCCCTCTTCATCCTGGAACCGCACGATCCCCGCGGTGATAGCGGTGACCATGGGCTCGTGATTGGGCAGCACGCCGTAAGAGCCGTCCAAGCCAGGCAGGACAATTTGCTGGCAATTGCCGGAAAAGAAGATGTCCTGGGGGGAAACCATCTCCAAATAAAATGTGGACGCCATAGACAGCCTCCTTACGCTTCTTTGCTCTTCTGCCAAACCTCTTCAATGGTGCCCATGTTGTTGAAGCACACCTCGGAAACCTTATCCAGCTCGCCGCCCAAAATGGCCTCAAAGCCCTTGACGGTGTCCTCCACCGCCACATACCGGCCCTCTTTGCCGGTGAATGCCTGGGCCACAAAGAAAGGCTGGGAGAAAAACCGCTGGATCTTCCGGGCACGGGCCACAACCAGTTTGTCCTCGTCGCCCAGTTCTTCCATGCCCAAAATGGCAATGATGTCCTGGAGCTCCCGGTACCGCTGGAGGACTTCCTGGGTCTTCCGGGCCACATCGTAGTGGCGCTGTCCCACCACATCCGGCTCCAGGGAACGGGACGTGGACTCCAGGGGATCCACGGCGGGGTAGATGCCCTGCTCCACGATCTTACGGGACAGCACGGTGGTGGCGTCCAAGTGGGCGAAGGTGGTGGCAGGGGCGGGGTCGGTCAAGTCGTCGGCAGGCACGTACACAGCCTGCACCGAGGTGATGGACCCGTCCTTGGTGGAGGTGATCCGCTCCTGCAGGGCGCCCATCTCGTTGGCCAAGGTGGGCTGGTAGCCCACGGCAGAGGGCAGGCGGCCCATCAGGGCGGAAACTTCCGAACCTGCCTGGACATACCGGAAGATATTGTCGATGAACAGCAGCACGTTCTGATGTTCGTGGTCACGGAAATACTCCGCCATGGTCAGGCCGGTGAGGGCCACCCGCATACGGGCCCCGGGAGGCTCGTTCATCTGACCAAAGACCAAGGCGGTCTTGTTGATGACCCCAGACTCGGTCATTTCACGCCACAGGTCGTTGCCCTCACGGGTGCGCTCGCCCACACCGGTAAAAATGGAGTAACCGCCGTGCTCGGTGGCAATGTTGCGGATCAGCTCCTGGATCAGCACGGTCTTGCCCACGCCGGCGCCGCCAAACAGGCCGATCTTGCCGCCCTTAGCGTAAGGGGCCAGCAGGTCGATGACCTTGATGCCCGTTTCCAGGATCTCCACGCTGCCGCTCTGGTCCGCGAAACCAGGGGCGTCCCGGTGGATGGGCCAGCGCTCTTCGCAGGCAGCCGGGCCCTTGTCGTCGATGGGAGCACCCAGCACGTTGAACATCCGGCCCAGGGTCCCCTCCCCCACCGGCACTTTGATGGGCCCGCCGGTGGCGGTCACCGGCATACCGCGGGTGAGGCCCTCGCTGGTGGCCAGGGTGATGCAGCGCACCGCGCCATCCCCCAGATGTTTCAACACCTCCAGCACCTGGGTTTCCCCGCCGTTGTCCACGGTAAGCGCGTCGTAGATCTTGGGCAGCTTGCCGTTTTCAAACTGAACGTCCACCACAGGTCCCAAAACCTGCAGCACCTTCCCTTGCTTTCCTTCCATGAAAGGGACCCCTTTCTATACGTATCTCGGGGAATCGCTCCCCGGTTCATTTCTCATGAAACTGGCCTCACCCCTGCTTGGTGGCTTCCGCACCGCCGGCGATCTCGGTGATCTCCTGGGTGATGGCCCCCTGGCGGGCACGGTTGAACTCCAAAGACAGGGTCTTGAGCATCTCCCGGGCGCTCTCAGAGGCGGAATCCATGGCGGTCATCCGGGAGTTCTGCTCGCTACAGAAGGACTCCACCAGCGCAGCGAACAGATAGCCCCGCAGCACACCGGGCACCAGCACATCCAGAACCGCCTCGGGAGAAGGCTCATAGCGCACCACGTCCCGGTACTGGTCGGCCTCGCTCAAGCCCCGGCGGGCACTGAGCATAGCCCGGTCCAGGGGCAGCAGCTTGATGATCTCTGGCTCCATGCGCACGGCAGAGAAAGAATGGGTGAACACCAGGTACACCTCATCCAAGGCGCCCCGCTCATACAGGTCCACCATGGTGTCAGCGATCTCTTTGGCCCGTTCCAAGGTGGGATCCTGGGCCGTATACATAAACTCCGCGTCAATGGGAATGTTCTTCTTCTCAAAGAAGTGCCGTCCCATCTGGCCGATCAGGAACAAGGTGGGGTCCTTTTTCCGGGCCAGATAGGTTTCTGCCAGCCGCAGCACATTGTGGTTATAGGCACCGGCCAAGCCTTTGTCGCCGGTGACCACGATAAACCCGGTCTTGCGATCCTCCTTGGGGATCTCGTGCCCCTCAATGAACCGGTGCTTCAAATCCGGGGAGTGGCGGAAGATATCCAGCACGGTTTTGGCCAGCTTGTCAAAGTAGGGCTCCACATCGGCAAGCTGCTTCCGGGCCTTCTTCACCTTGGCAGAGGAGATCAGGTACATGGCGTTGGTGATCTTCAGCGTCTGCTGGACGCTCTGCATCCGGGTGCGGATTTCGGTTATGCCTGCCATGTGGCGCTCACCTGCTTTTTATAGGTTTCGCAGCACTCCCGGATGAGCTGTTCCCCTTCGGGGGAGAGCTCGCCGGTGCTGTCGATGGATTCCATCAATTCCGGGTGGGCCTGCTGCACAAAGTCTGCCAAGCCCCAGGCCACTTCCCGGGTACGCTCCACCGGCACATCGGCCAAAAGCTTTTGGGTGGCCGCATACAGGATGACCACCTGCCGGGACACGCTCATGGGATGGTACAGGGGCTGCTTCAAGATCTCCACCAGCCGGTTGCCGTGTTCCAAAGCCTCTTTGGTAGCGGGGTCCAGGTCGGAGCTGAACTGGGTGAACACTTCCAGCTCCCGGAACTGGGCCAGGTCGATCCGCAGGGAGCCCGCGATCTTCTTCACAGCCTTGGTCTGGGCAGCGCCGCCCACACGGGACACGGACAGGCCCACATTGACAGCGGGCCGCACGCCGGAAAGGAACAGGTTGCTCTCCAGATACAGCTGGCCGTCGGTGATGGAGATAACGTTGGTGGGGATATAGGCGGACACATCGCCTGCCTGGGTTTCGATGATGGGCAGGGCCGTGATGGAACCGCCGCCGTACTCAGGAGCCATGCGGCAGGCGCGCTCCAGCAGACGGGAGTGGAGGTAGAACACATCGCCGGGGTAGGCTTCACGGCCGGGGGACCGGCGCAGCAGCAGGGACAGGGTCCGGTACGCCACGGCGTGCTTGGACAGGTCATCGTAGACAATGAGCACATCCTTGCCCTTGCTCATAAAGTACTCGGCAATGGCCACGCCGGAATAGGGGGCAATGTACTGCACCGGGGCAGGTTCGCTGGCAGCGGCGCTGAGGATGATGCTATACTCCATGGCACCTGCCTTTTCCAGGCTGTTGTAGATCTTGGCCACGGTGGAGTTCTTCTGGCCAATGGCCACATAAATGCAAATCACATCCTGGCCCTTCTGGTTCAGGATGGTGTCCACCGCGATGGAGGTCTTGCCGGTCTGCCGGTCGCCGATGATCAGCTCCCGCTGGCCCCGGCCGATGGGCACCATGGCGTCCACCGCCAAAATGCCGGTCTGCATGGGCACGGTGACAGGTTCCCGGGTGACCACGCCGGAGGCTTCCCGCTCGATGGGGCGGGTTTCCGTGGTGTGGATGGGGCCCTTCCCGTCAATAGGCGCTCCCAAGGCGTCGATGACCCGGCCCAGCATCTCTTCCCCGGCGGGGACGTCTGCCCGCCGGCCGGTGCGGCGCACCAAGCAGCCTTCCTCAATGCCCTCTTCCGGGCCCAGGATGGCACAGCCCACGCTGCCGGTCTCCAGGTTCATGGCCAGGGCTTTCACCCCGTTTTCAAATTCCAGCAGCTCGCCGTACATGACGTTGTCCAAGCCATACACGGTGGCGATCCCGTCGCCCACCTGAACGACGGAGCCGGTTTCACTGACCTGAGTTTTCCCCTCGTACTGGGAAATTTCTTCTTTCAGTATGGATACGATTTCTTCCGGTTTGCCGTTCAAAGCTTATTCCCTCTCTTTCAGCGAGCGCCGCAGGCCCCGCAGCATACTCCGCACACTCTTGTCATAGGTGACGCCTTCCAGCTGGACGACAAAGCCCCCCAGCAACTGGGGGTCCACCACCACCTGGAATTCCACTTTGGAAAGGCCGCGGCGTTTTTTTAGCGCCTCCCCGACCCGTTCCAAGTCCTCCGGGGAAGGCTCCCGGGCACAGGTGAACACCCCTTGGGCCCCGCCCTCCGCCTTCAGCTTCAGCTGGTGATACCGCTCTACCACAGCAGGCAGCAGCGAAAGCCGTTCCCGGCGGCACAGCAGCCGGAAAAAGCTCAAAAGCACAGGATCATCCCCCTGACCCAGCAGGCGGCACAGCACCCTGTCCTTTTCCGCAGCGGGAATGCAGGGGTTTAAAAGCGCCTCCCACAGGGCGGCGTTTCCGGTGAGCAGCTGAGCCCCAGCGCACAGGCCCTCCTCGTTGCGGGTCAGCTCAAACAGCGCCAAGGCATAGCGGTCTTCCAGGGTCCTCATAGCTTGTCACCGTCCGCTTCCGAAAGGAAGGCGTCTACCAGCTTGCGGTCCGATTCCTGGTCCAGCTCCTTTTGGGAGAGCTTGGAGGCGGTGAGCAGCACCAGCTCGGTGACATTTTCCTGCACGCCTCGGAGCATATCCTCCCGCTCCCTCTCCATTTCCGCGCGGGAGCGTTCCTTTTCCTTTTGGGCGTCCTGCTGGGCGGCGCTCAAAATGGAACTGTACTCCTGCTGCCCCCGGGCCTTCGCCTCGGAAACGATCTGGGCGGCCTGGGCATGGGCGCCTTGCAGTTTCTCCTCATACTGCGCCGTCAGCTCGTGGGCCTTTTGCTTTTGGTCTTCCGCGTCCTTCAGGTTGTTTTCAATCTCCGCCGTGCGGCTTTCCATCATTTCGGTGATGGGCTTAAAGAGGAAACGCTTCAACAGCAGGAAGAGCACCAGAATATTTACGATGGTCCAAACAAGGTCCCAATTCAAATTCAACAGGCTCACGCCAACGCGCCCCTTTCCCGTGTTTTTTCCGTTCCCTTTTAGGAGAACAAAATGAGCATAATGCCGATGACCAGGCCGTACACCGCGGTGGCCTCAGCCAAAGCGCAGCCGATCAGCAGGCTGCTCTGGATCTTGTCGGCTGCCTCAGGCTGGCGGGCAATAGCATCCACAGCCTTTGCGGTGGCAAAGCTGATGCCCAGGCCAGCGCCAATACCGGTGAACACTGCAATAGCGGCTCCTAATGCGATAGACATACAAAATCGACTCCTTTAAAATAAATTCTCTCCTATTTTTATGAAGAACGGGAACACCCGTCCATTCCAAGGGAAGCTGGTCACTCCATGGTTTCCTGGGTGAACATGGCGGTGAGGAACACAAACACCACCGCCTGGATAATACCGTCGAACACATCGAAATACAGGCTCATCGCCATGGGCAAAATGGCTGGGACCGCCAGCTTCAGCAGCTCCATGATGATGAAGGCCCCCAGCACATTGCCGAACAGCCGCATACACAAAGACAGCGGCCGGATGATGATCTCCATCACATTGATGGGCAGCAGCATGGGGTTGGGCTCCAAAAACTTGTGCAGCCCTCCCTTGAGGCCCTTATACCGGAAGCTGGAGCCGTATATCAGCCCGCAGCTCATCAGGGCCAGGCCCGCGGTGACATTCAGGTCTTTGGTGGGGGGCGTGATACCGAACATCCCCACCATATTGGCCACGCCCAAATACAGGCCAATGGTGCCAAAATAGGGCGCAAAGCTCTTCCAGTGCTCGCCCATATACTTTTTCGCAAAGTTGTTCATAAAGCCCACATACAGCTCTGCCACCAGCTGGCGTTTGCCAGGGACTTTTTTCAAATTCCGCGTTAAAATGATGGACAACACCACCAAAAAGGCCATGATCCCCCAGGTGATGACCACCGATTCCCCCACAGGGATACCCCCGAAAACGGGGATGGTAAACGCGGTTCGGTTGTTCAACTCCTCAACTAGTTTGTCGCGGATCCCTTCCAAAGAACCACCCTCTTGCTCGTGAAACAATGTAAAAAAACCCTTAAATTTTTGGAAAAAGGGAAACCCTGCTTTCGCTATTCCCCCATTTTTTTAGAATACACCTTCCCATTTTCCATGTCAAGCTTACGTAAAACAATTGTATATGCAGCTAAATTGTTTTCTCCCATGATAAAAAAATCTGTCAGATTGCGGGCTGGCAGCCCCTCTCGCCCCCAGGCTTGATATCTTTCCGCAAACGCAAGAAGGGCGGGACTTTCGTCCCGCCCCCCTTGCTTGAAAAAGGAGATTTATGAAAAAGAAACTTGTACTCAAAACATTAATGGGAATTCGACGCGCCGCTCAACCCAGTGTTCTCTGAAAGCGCCAGCTCGATCTCCACGTTCTTGCCGGTGGAGTAGCGGTACACCGTGAGCTTCACGGTATCACCGGGCTTCTTGTCAGCAATATAGGCAGCAATGGTATTGGCACTGGTCACCTGGGTGTCGTCAATAGCGGTGATGATGTCGTTGGCCTGCAGCCCGGAACGGGCAGCTTCCTCACTGCTGACTTCACCCACCAGGAACCCGGAAGGCACGTTGTTCCACGCAGCTTGCAGGGCGTTCAGGTAGTACCCGGTGATACCCAGCATGGGACGGTCTTTCACATAACCATATTCCATCAGGTCGGTGACAATGGGCTGCACCGTGTCCGCGGGGATGGCAAACCCAAGGCCTTCATATTCCGTGGCGGAGATCTTGGAAGAGTTGATGCCCACCACACGTCCGTTCATGTCCACCAGAGCGCCGCCGGAGTTGCCGGGGTTGATGGCCGCATCGGTCTGGATGCAGTTGACGGTGTAACCGGTTTCACTGTTGGTGACAGGGCGGTTCAAAGCGGAAACGTAGCCAAAGGTCACGCTGGAGCTCAACTGTAAGCCGCCGGGGTTGCCCACTGCCATCACTTCGTCGCCCACCTGCAAATCGGAGGAGGCGGCAAATTCCGCGGCAGTCAGGCCAGTGGCCTCAATCTTGATCACAGCCAGGTCGGTCTGGGTATCCTCACCCACCAAGGTGGCCTCGTAGGAAGCGCCGTCGGAGGTAACGACCTCCAGCTTGCTGGCACCGTCGATCACATGCTGGTTGGTGACGATATACCCATCTTCGGAGATGATGATGCCGGAGCCTTCCCCGGCCAGGGAACCAGCGGAATTGCTGTCCCCGGCGGAATTGTTGAAGAAGAACCCCTGGGTTGTGATCTGGTAGTTCTGGATGCACACCACAGAGGGGATCACCTTCTGGGCGGCTTCCTGACGGGTAACGCTGTCAGCGGAAACCACATTGCTGGTGTCCTCACCGCTGTCCGCGTTTTTATACAAAGTAAAGGCTGCCGTTTTACCGGAGCCGGTACTCTCCACATTGACCACGCCCGTTTGGATCAGCGCGGCAAAGATGCCCACCGACGCAAAGGAAACCATAGCGCAGCACAGCACCGCGGCCACTGCCCGCAGGGCAAATTTCTTTGCCTTTTTGACGTCCCGGGGCTTTTTGGCCTTGGGGGGCTGGGCGGGGGTGTAATAAGGGACGTTGTTCTGCTGCGGTGAGCCATTCCAAGTGTAGGTGCTTTGTGACTGGCTGCCATACTGCCAACCGGTCTGGGTGGGATAGGGCGTCTGCTGGCCCTGCCCGCCATAGGAGGCGCCATCCTGGCCGGCGGCGCCCGTTTCAGGAGCGCGCTCCTTTACCTGATCCGCTGTGTAGTGATACTCCGCAGAGGACTGGGTGGAAGCTTCCTGAGGGGCGTTTCCCTCGTTCTCATTATTTTGACGCAACGGGTCGTTGGTGTTGTTCTTTTGGTTGGTGTCATAGGGATCGTTATACATAAACCATTGCTCCTTTCCAAAGCAAAGCGCTGGGCTAAAAAATTCACACAAGGGCTTTTTCTTTCCTTCTTCCCTTGTTGTGCCTTTATTATCCCCTGGCTATGTGAAAAGGATGTGAAGGCTTATGGGTTCTTCCATGATTTTTCAAAAAAATTTTGAAACGCTTTCCCGGCAGCCCGGGCCGGAAGTCATCCCAGTTTTTCCAACAGGCGGCTTTTCTTCAACGCCATCCGCACAGCCGCGTACAGCGGCACGGATACCACCACGGCGATCACGGCGTTCACCCCTGAGGTGACGGCCTTTGTGCCCACAGCTGCCAACACCGGCACCAAAGTGTTGCCCAGCAGCAGCCCCTCAATGAAGCTTTTGCCCAGGTACAACACCATGTAGGCAGCACTGCCCGCCACACCAGCCAGGATGTTCTGGCCGTGGCGTTCTGCCCGGCTTCCGCCGGCATAGGCCACCCAGCCGCACACAGCGGCCAGCAAAAACTTGAACGCGAATGTAAAGGGCGCCGAGGCGATATACGCCGGGTTGGTCAAGTCGTACAGGGCGGAGCCAAGGCCCGCCGCCAAACCGCCTGCCAAAGGTCCCAGCACAAAGCCGGAAAGCAGGCAGAAGATATTCCCCAGATGGATGCGGGTCACATCCCCAATCGCCACCGGGATGGGCACGCTGAGCATACTGGACACAAACACCAGGGCGGCAAAAACAGCCGTCAAGGTAATGCGGTAAATGGCTTTCTTATCTTGTGCCATAGAATCCTCTTCTCTCTGGGCGCGGCCCTTTAACCGAAAAGGACGCGGGCCACAAGTGTATTATACACCACTTCGACAGGTTTCGCCAGTGGTTTTTTTCATATTTTCCGGGCTTTTTCCTTAAATGCGGGCCACACCGGAATCCCGGGCAGCCTGGGCCACGGCTTTCGCGACGGCGGGGACTACCCGCTTGTCAAACGCGGAAGGGATGACGTTCTGCTCGGAAAGCTCTTCTTCGGGGATGAGATCCGCCAGGGCCTTGGCAGCGGCCACCTTCATCTGGTCGTTGATCTCCTTGGCCCGCACGTCCAGAGCGCCCCGGAAAATACCGGGGAAAGCCAACACGTTGTTGATCTGGTTGGGGTAGTCGGAGCGGCCGGTGCCCACCACCCGGGCCCCGGCGGCCAATGCCTCTTCCGGAAAGATCTCCGGGGTGGGGTTGGCGCAGGCGAACACCACGGCGTCCTTGGCCATGGTCTTCACCATGTCCCCGGTGAGGACCCCCGGCGCGGAGAAGCCCATAAACACATCCGCCCCCTGGATCACATCCGCCAGGGTACCGGACTTCCGCTGGGGGTTGGTTTCTTCCGCCAGCTTTGCCTGGGCAGGGGTCATGCCAGGCAGGCCGGGCACCAAAGCGCCGTTTTTATCGCAGACCACCACGTTGCGGAGGCCCAGGGCCATGAGCAGCTTGGTGCAGGCCGTGCCAGCGGCACCGGCGCCGTTGACCACCGCGCTGACCTCTTCGATCTTCTTGCCCACCAGCTTCAGGGCGTTGAGCATGGCGGACACGGTGATCACAGCGGTGCCATGCTGGTCATCGTGGAACACGGGGATATCCAGGCGCTCCTTCAGTTTGGCCTCCACTTCAAAGCAGCGGGGGGCGCCGATGTCCTCCAGGTTGATGCCGCCAAAGGAGCCGGCGATCAGCTCGATGGTGCGGACAATCTCGTCCACATCCTTGGACCGCACACAGATGGGGAAGGCGTCGATGCCCGCAAAAGCCTGGAACAGGGCGCACTTGCCCTCCATCACAGGCATACCGGCCTCGGGGCCGATGTCCCCCAGGCCCAGCACCGCGGTGCCGTCGGTGACCACTGCCACCAGGTTTCCCCGGCGGGTGTATTCGTAGGACTTGTCCACATCCTTTTGGATCTCCAAGCAGGGGGCCGCCACGCCGGGGGTGTAAGCCACCGACAGGTCCTCTTTATTCCCCAGCACACAGGGGGTGGTGACACGGATCTTCCCCTTCCATTCCCGGTGCATTTCCAAAGCTTTCTGCGCGTAATCCACAGTGCGTCCCTCCATTTTTATTCCGCTTTTTCTTGGATTATAACACGGCTTACCCGCCCGCGCAAGAAGCCCGCTTGATTTTCCTACCCCATCTCTCTATAATAGAGCCATACTTTCCCTGGGAGGGACGTTTCATGAACCAGCCACAGCGGCGCTTTGACGCCTGTATTTTCGATTTAGACGGCACCCTGGCCAACACCCTGCACTCCATTGCCCACTTCGGCAACGCCACCCTCAAAGAGTTTGGCCTGCCGCCCATTCCGGACGAGGACTACAAAGCCCTGGTGGGCAACGGCGCCGACGTGCTGATGCGCCGGATGCTCCGCACCGTGGGGGCCCAGTTCCCCGAGGGGAAGATCCGCCAATTCCGGGCCTTTTACGACCACTGTTACGAAAGCGACCCCATGGCCCTGGTGGCGCCCTACCCGGGCATTTTGGAAACCCTGCAGGCCCTGAAGGAGCAGGGGATGCAGCTGGGGGTGCTGTCCAACAAGCCCGATAACATGGCCCAGTACATTGTGGGCGACCTGTTCGGAGGGCTGATCCACCAGGCCCATGGCCAGCGGGCAGGCATCCCCACCAAGCCCGACCCCACAGCTGTGCTGCACATGGCGGCGGACTTTGGGGTGGACCCCAGCCGGGTGCTTTATGTGGGGGACAGCGGCGTGGATATGCAGACAGGCCGCAACGCCGGGATGCACCCCTGCGGCGTGCTGTGGGGCTTCCGCGGGGAACAGGAGCTGCGGGAAAACGGCGCAGAATTCCTGGCCCGCACCGCTCAAGAGCTTTGCAGCATCGCACTTTCCGAATAAAGGAAAAAGGACATCCGCCGGATGTCCTTTTTCTATGGGCTCAGTCCTCCTTGGGCACGCTCTGGTTGAACTTATCCAGCGCCAGGGCAGCCACAACGCCCACCACGATGCACACCACGTTGGCCGCCGCAACGCCGATCCCTGCGGTGAAGCTCCCAAAGGGGATGATCACCAGGGTGGCGGCCACCACGATGCCCACAATGGCGTGGAAGGCAAGGTTGTAGAAATGGGTGAACAGGGCGTCAATGGCCTTGGCAAGGCACAGGATGGTGACCACCGCGCCGATCCCCGCAGGGAGCAGCACCTGGAAATCCAGGCTGCCAATGCCGTCCACCAAAGGGGTGTACAGCCCCAGGGGCATCAGCAGGGTGGAAAAGCTCATGCCGGGGGCGATGATGGACAAGGCCATGCAGAATCCGCAGAACAGGTACCATCCAAAGCTGGGCAGGATGGTCACCGAAAGCACGTTCAAAGACAGCAGCAGGGAAAGCACCAGGACAAACGCCACCCCGGCGGAAATCCAGCTGCCCTTGGTGCGGCCCTGCTCCCCGGCCTCCCGCAGCAGGGAGGGCAGCATCCCGCCGATGAGGCCCACAAACAGGCACACGCTCTGGTCGGGGTATTTTTCCAGGAAAAAGGCCAGCACCTTGGCCACGCCTAAAAAGCCCAAAGCTGCCCCCACAATCACCGGCAGCAGCTTGGGCACATGGGTTTTAAACTTTTTCAAGGGGCTGGAAAGCAGCTCCATCACCGGCTTGTAAATGCCGAACACCACGCACAGCACGCCGCCGGAAATGCCCGGCAGCACGGCCCCCACGCCAATGAGCATCCCTTGCAGCACCCGCAGCACCAGGCGGAGAACGCCTGTGTTTTTCTCTTTCATGGAAAATCCCCTTTCTGTTTTGGGAAAATGGCGGCCAGGCCGCATTTGCTTATTATAAGATACTTTCCCGCCCAGTTCAACCGAAAAAAGACGCCAATCCCATTTTTTAGGAACTTGTAAGATTTCCCCCGCCCCTGGGGAATGCCCTAAAAAGCCTCCCCGCCAGCCCCAGGCGGTTTGGCACAGAAACCCACAGGCCGTTGACAGCCCCCTGCCGCGGGCTTATAATCGAAGGAGTTTTCAGGATAGGAGGGAGGACCATGGCACAACAAGTGGTGGGGCGGTTTGCCCCCACACCCAGCGGGCAGCTGCACCTGGGCAACCTGTTCTGCTCCCTGATCGCCTGGCTGGCGGCAAAGTCCCAGGGAGGGAAGATCCTTTTGCGCAGCGAAGACCTGGACGTGGAGCGCTCCCGGCCGGAATACGCCCTACAGGCCCAGCGGGACCTGGAGGCCCTGGGGCTGTTTTGGGACGAGGGCGGGGACCGCTCCGGCCCCCATGCCCCTTACGACCAAAGCCGGCGGTTCCCGTTTTACCGCACCCAGTTGGAACGTTTGGAAAGCCAGCGCCTGGTGTACCCCTGCTTTTGCAGCCGGGCCCAGCTCCATGCCGCCAGCGCCCCCCACGCCTCCGACGGGGAAACCATCTATGCCGGCACCTGCCGGGGCCTCTCCCCCCAAGAGGCGGCGGAACGGTCCAAGACCCGCGCCCCCGCCCTGCGGCTGCAAGTGCCGGAGGAAACCATTGCCTTCACCGACCTCCACTACGGCCCTCAACAGCAATACCTGCCCACCGGCTGCGGGGATTTCATTCTCCGCCGCTCCGACGGGGTCTACGCCTACCAGCTGGCTGTGGTGGCAGACGACGGCGCCATGGGGGTCACCCAGGTGGTGCGGGGGCGGGACCTGCTGCCCTCCACCCACCGGCAGATCCTGCTGTACCGGCTGCTGGGCTGGCCTGTGCCGGAATTTGGCCACACGCCCCTGCTTCTGGCGCCGGGGGGCCGGCGGCTTTCCAAGCGGGACGGCGACCAGTGCCTTTCCGGGCTGCTGGAAAAGGGGCTGACCCCCCGGGACGTGGTGGGGCGGCTGGCCTTCCTGGCGGGGCTTGTGGAGGAGCCGGCCCCCGCCACCCCGGAGGAGCTGCTGCCCCGCTTCTCCTGGGACAAGCTCCCCCAAGAAGATGTGGTCGTGCCCGCCGGGCTGTTCCCGGGGATTGGATGAGCTTTCTTGGAAAACCTTGGGTTTCTGGCAAAAATTGGCAGGAAAACTTAACAAAAATTTGATAGATTTCTCTTTTCCATTTTGCTATACTGTTCTTGTAACCAAAACAGTGTAAGGGGGTGCGCGCCGTGGCGGCACAAAACCTTTGGCCCTGTCCCATGGCGGGCCCAAATTCTCACCGCAAAATGAAACAGCCGTCCTCTCTGGAGCCGGTGCGCTGCTGCGCCAGCTCTTGGAGATAGACGGCTGTTTTTTCTTTCCAGGAAAGGAGCGATTCCCATGATCCCCTGTCAAGCCACCTGCGGCCGTTACTGTGAAGGCTGCCACAAAAACTGCGCCAAATGGAAGCTTCTGCAAGCCAAAAACCGGATGGACCGGCAAAAGAAAAAGGTGTACTTGGACTATTACAACCAGCTCAACAGCGTGATGCTCCACCAGTTTTTAAAAATGCAGCCCCACGCCTATCACCGCTGACTTACATAGAACTGCCCGGCGCCCCTTTGGGGGCGCTTTTTTTACGCAAAAAGGGGCTGCCGCGGTTTGCGTCAGCCCCTCCCTGTTTTGGGTATCCTAGGAGAGCCTTCACAGCCTTTGGCGGCGCTCCTTCCCCCTGTCACAGGTACTGATTAAACTCTACTCGTTCCCCATTGGGCCCCAAGATGGTGAAATACCGCACGCCCCGCTCCCAGAAGGGCAGGGACTCGATCCCCTGGCTCACCACCGGATACCCCAGCTGCTGCACCAGGGCATAGGCCCCTTCCACATCGGTGACGTCCAGCGCCAAGTGGTCGACGGCCCCGGACACCCCAGCGGCTTTGCCGTTTTCGTACAGCTCCAGGGTCAGGTCCCCCAGGCGGCAAAAGGCCACATCTTCCCCGGCAGCCTCGTTGCGGGTACGGTACACCGTTTCAAACCCCAAGCTCTGGTAAAAGCCCAGGCTCTTCTGCAAATCGTTGGTGGGAATGCCCACGTGTTGCAGCCCCTTGCACAGGGCCTTCATCTTCTCTGCCTGTTCCATCTTGCTGCCCTCACTCCTTTAAGGCCGCCACGATCTGGTCGGTCTTCATCCCACGGGAGCCTTTCACCAGCACAGCGTCCCCTTCCCGCAGGGTTTCCTTTAAATAGCCGATGGCCTGCTGGTTGGTTTCAAACCATAGGCCGCCTTCCCCGTAGCCTGCCACGATCTCCTTGGACAGGGGGCCGATGCCCACCAGCACGTCCACGCCCTTTTCCCGGGCGTACTGGCCCACCTGGTAGTGGCCTTGCTGGGAGAAGTCCCCCAGCTCCAGCATATCCGCCAACACCGCCGCCCGCCTGCCGGTGACTTTCCGGCTTTGGAGCACATCCAGGGCGCTGCGCATGGAGTCGGGGCTGGCGTTGTAGCTGTCGTCGATGATCAGCAGCCCGTTTGCCTCCATCACCTGCTGGCGCATGGCCGGGGATTTATAGGCGGAAATGGCCCGCACCGCGTCCTCCGCGGGGACCCCCAGATACCGGGCCACCGCCATGGAGGCCAGGGCGTTGCGCACATTGTGCTCCCCGGCAGCGGGGACGAACACCTCGGTGCGCTCCCCTGCGGGGGACTGGCAGGTGAAAAACGTGCCCTTGTCCGCCTCTTTCAGGGAGTAGGCCCGCCAATCGCAGGTGGGGCCCAGGCCAAAGGTGACCACCTTGCTGCCCAAGGACTCCTTCAGGGTGGGGAGCAGGTCGTCATCACCGTTGACGAACAGGGCGCCGTCCGCCGGTAGATAGTCGGCGATGTGGGCCTTCTCTTTCAAGATGTTCTCCCGGGTCTTCATAAATTCAATGTGGGACACGCCGATGTTGGTCATCACGGCGCAGGTGGGACGCACCACAGCGGCGATGCGGCCCATTTCCCCCGGGATGCTCACGCCCATTTCCACCACGGCGGCGGTGTGCTCTTTCTTCAGGCCGCACACGGTGAAGGGCACCCCGATCTGGCTGTTTTGGTTCCCGGCGGTTTTCAGCACCCGGAACTTGGCCGTCAGGGCCTGGGCCACCATCTCCTTGGCGGTGGTCTTCCCCACGCTGCCGGTGATGCCCACCACGGGGATGTCAAACTGCCCCCGGTACCAGGCCGCCGCTTTTTGCAGCGCCTCCCGGCAGTCCTTCACCAGGACGATGGGCTTCTCCCCCAGAGGGATCTCGTGGTCGGTAAAGGCGGCGGCCGTAGGGCTTTCCAGCACAGCGGGGATGTAGGCGTGGCCGTCGGCCCGCTCCCCGCGGATGGGCACAAACATGGCCCCAGCTTTGGCCTCCCGGCTATCCGTGAAGAAAGAGGTCACAACGGTCCCCTCGTCCCCGCAGAGAAGCTTGCCCCCTGTGGCTTTGACAATTTCAGAAATTTTCACTCGCATGAAGTCACCCCGGTGTGATTGTTTTTTCGCGGAAGCTCCCTCAGGCCAGGGAGCCCATGGGATCCCAAGGCTCCAGCTGGGCAGGCTCCTGGCCGTACTCAGCCGCCTGCTGGGGAGTTAGGTATTTCTTGTTCACCACCACCTGGTAGGTGTACTCGGTGAACCAGCTGTCGGTCATCACATAGTAGCCGTCCTCGCCGGCATCCTTGCCCCAGCTGTTCTCCACACGCCAGCGGATGGGCTGGCCGTTGTCGTCCAGATCCACGCCCTGGAACACCATGGCGTGGGTCATCAGGCTCTCGCCGTAATCCAGCCGCTGGGCCTTATCCATGGGGAACCGGGTGCCAAACAGGTCGTCGGCCTTGATGGCTTCCAGGTCCATCACGCCGCCGTCCCGCAGCGAACTCTGGCCCACGTCGCAGCCAAACCACACAGGATGGCCGTCCTGCATCTGGGCGATGGCGGCCTTTTTCAGGTCTTCCACCGGCAGGTTCAGGTACTTCACCGGCCGGCCTTCCACCACGTTGCCCAAAAGCTTCACGGTGTAGGTCTTGTGGTAGGGCTTGTCGGCGGTGGGGGCGTTGATCAGGCTCACATACTCCGACAGGTCCCAGCCCACATACTTTGCGAAGAACTCCTTGCCGGTGATGCCCTCGTCCCGGAGGAACTCCTTCTTCTTGTTGCGCACTTCCAGGGTGAAGGTCTTGGGAGGCTTGCCCAGGGAGATGCACAGCATCTTGTAGATGGTCTGCATCATCTGGTCCTTCTCCGCCCGAAGCTCTTCCACGGACTTGCCGCTCTGGTGGCCGGCGCGGAGCATGCAGGCGAACTCCCGCAGCTTGCGGGTCATGAAGGTGGTCATCTCCCGGGTGGAGGAGGAGCAAGCCGTTTCGGGCATAGCGTCCTTGGGCACCACGCCGTACTTCTCAATGAGGTTGCAGAACATATCCCACTGGCCGCCGTCGTTCAGGGGGGCCGTCAGCAGGTGGGCAATGACCCGGCCGCTGGTGGGCTCCTCCAGGGTTTCCAAAATGCTCTCCAGGAAGTAGTTGGCCTTTTCCAGCTTGTCGTAGAACAAGGTGTAGTTCTGGGACAGCTCAAAGGTGTCCAGGTCCAGCTTCTTCATCACCGCAAAGCGCATGGTGTTCAGGGCGGCAAACATCCAGCAGCGGCCGCTCTGCTTCTGGTTGGTGATCTTCCCCTGCTCCAGGGAGATGGAGAACTGATGCCGGTCCTGGCGGTACACATCGCCGTTCTGGGCAGCTTTCACCACACCGCAGCTGGTGACGGCCCGCATGGCCACTTGGTTGGCCCGTTCCCCGTCAAAGGCCGCTTCATAGGCGTTCAACTGTTCCAAGGTGATCTTCTTGTCCATGGTCCCACATTCCTTTCCAATACAATTTTACAAATCATTTCTCAAAAGGCAGCCTGCCGGGAAGCCGGCAGGACCCGCCGGTTTCCCTTTAGCCTTGCATCTCTTCCAGCAGCTCCCGGATGACCACCCGCTCGTCAAAGGGGTGCTTCTTCCCCTGGATCTCCTGGTAGTCCTCGTGGCCTTTGCCCGCCAGCACGATGATGTCCCCCTCCTGGGCGTTTTCCAAGCACCAGCGGATGGCTTCCCGCCGGTCGGGGATCTCCAAATACTTGCCGGTGGTTTTGGCCAGGCCGGTCTTGATGTCGTTTAAAATGTCGTGGACGTCCTCAAACCTGGAATTGTCCGCGGTGATGACAGACAGGTCCGCCAAATTGCCGCTGACCTCGCCCATCTCGTAGCGGCGCACCTTGGGCCGGTTGCCGCCGGCGCCAAACAGGCAGATCAGCCGTTTGGGCTCATACTCCCGCAGGGTGGTGAGGATGTTCTCCATGCTCACGGCGTTGTGGGCGTAGTCCAGCAGCAGGGTATAGTTGCCGGGGACGGGCACAGGTTCCACCCGGCCCTTCACCTTCACCGTGGACAGGCCCTGCTTCATGGCCTCCACAGGGATGCCCAGCTGGTGGCAGGCGCCAATGGCCGCCAAGGCGTTGTAGGCGTTGAACCGGCCGGGGATATCCACCTCGGCGGTAAAATCCTCCTCCCCGGACACCTCAAAGGCCAGCCCCAAGAATCCCGGACGGTTCAGGTGGCGGCAATCCTCCCCCCGCAGGTCCGCGGGATGGTCGAAGGCGTAAGTCTTCACCTGGCAGGCGTGGCCCTGTAAAATCTCCTCCATGCTGGGGTCGTCGGCATTGAGCACCCCCACTTTACACAGGGAAAACAATTTGGCCTTGCTCTCCAGGTACTCCTGCATATCCTTGTGCTCCACCCCGCCGATGTGGTCCTCGGAAAAGTTGGTGAACACCCCCACCGCGAAGGGGAAGCCATAGACACGCAGGTCCTTCAGCCCAATGGAGGAAGCCTCCATCACGCAATACGCACAGCCCTGGTCAGCCATCTGCCGCAGGTACTTCTGGATATCGTAACTCATGGGGGTAGTGTTGTCGGTTTGGACCAGCTCCTCCCCAATCAGCACCCCGATGGTGCCGATGACACCACACTTGTGGCCCGCAGCCTCCAAAATGGAGCGGATCATATAGGCGGTGGTGGTCTTTCCCTTGGTGCCGGTCACGCCGATCACCGTGATATCCCCCTGGGCAGGGTTGCCGAAAAAGGCGGCGCTCATCAAGGCCAGGGCCTTCCGGGTGTCCTCCACCAGGATCACCTGGGCGCCGGGGGCCTCCACAGGCTCCTCGGCGATCACCGCCACAGCCCCTGCCTGGGCAGCGCCCTGGGCGTATTGGTGGCCGTCGGAGTTGGCGCCCCGCAGGCACACAAACGCACATCCCGGCACTGCCTTCCGGGAGTCGTATACGATATCGGATATTTCCACGTCCTGATACCCCTTTTCAATGGAAAGGGGGGACAACAAACTGCTCAGCTTCATAAAAAGCACTTCCTTTCCCGGGGAAAACGCCCCGGTCTGCCCTGTTAAAAGCACGGGATTATCATACTCTTTTACCAAGTTCTTGTCAATAAAAACGCCAATTTAAGCCGAAATAGCAGAGCTTTCCCGGCTTTACACAGATTTTACCTTCCCCCCCTCCCGCACTTTACATTGTGTGTTTATCATGTATGCCGTAAGGTAACCCAAAAGGACATTCTCAAGAAAAAACAAAAGGAAGGTCATTACCATGAAAAAAGTTTTTTCCGCCATGTTGGCTCTCACGCTGTGCGCCTCCATGCTGGCCGGCTGCGGCGGCAACAACAGCTCTGCTTCTGAGGGCACCGATTCCGCTTCTTCCGGGACTTCTTCCGCCGCCCAGGAGAGCAGCCAGGCTGAGGAAAGCAGCGAAGCCAGCGCCGAAGGCACCTCCGCTTCCGGCCCCATCACCGTCATCTCCCGTGAGGACGGCTCCGGCACCCGGGGCGCCTTTGTGGAACTGCTGGGGGTTGAGGATGAAGACGGCAACGACATGACCACTGTGTCCGCTGAAATCTCCAACTCCACCGAAGTTGTGATCCAGTCCGTGGCCGGCAACACCGGCGCCATCGGCTACATTTCCCTGGGCTCTCTGGACGGCACAGTAAAAGGTGTGAAGATCGACGGCGTGGAGCCCACCGCTGAGAACGTGGCTTCCGGCGACTACACCGTGTCCCGTCCCTTCAACGTGGCCACCAAGGGCGAACTGCAAAACGAAGCCGCCCAGGACTTTATGAACTACATCATGAGCGCTGAGGGCCAGGCCGTTGTGGAAGAAGCGGGCTACATCCCTGTAGAAGGCGCCGAAACCTTCACCAGCACCAGCCCCTCCGGCTCTGTCACCATTTCCGGTTCCTCCTCTGTTTCCCCTCTGATGGAGAAGCTGAAGGAAGCCTATGAGGCTGTGAACCCCAACGTGTCCATTGAGCTGCAGACTTCCGACTCCACCACCGGCATGACCAACGCCATCAACGGGATGTGTGACATCGGCATGGCTTCCCGGGAGCTGAAACAGGAAGAGCTGGACCAGGGCCTGCTGAACACCGTGATCGCCACGGACGGCATCGCCATCATCGTCAACAACGATTCCCCCATTGAAGAACTCACTTCCGAGCAGGTGCGGGACATCTACCTGGGCAGCATCACCGATTGGTCCGAGCTGGGCTGATCGAGGCAGACGAACACGGAACACACGAAAGGGCTGTAACCTTACAGCCCTTTTTCTGTAGGAGGGCAGTGAATTACCTATGAACGAGAAAACGAGAGAGCACCGCGGGGGACGGATCCGCGAAAACGTGATGCAGGTGGTCTTTTTGATCGCCGCGTGCATCTCCATCCTGGCTGTGGCCCTGATCTGCATTTACCTGTTTGCCAACGGCCTGCCGGCCATCTTTGAAATTGGCCCCCTGAACTTCCTTTTGGGCACCGATTGGCGGCCCAATGCTGACCAATACGGTATTTTCCCCATGATCGTGGGCAGTATTTACGTCACCGCCGGGGCCATTGTGGTGGGCGTACCCCTGGGGCTGCTGGCCGCCATCTTCCTGGCTAAGTTCTGCCCTGACCCCCTGTACAAATTCTTAAAGCCCGCCGTGGACCTTCTGGCAGGCATCCCCTCCATCGTCTACGGCTTCTTCGGCCTGATGGTGGTGGTCCCCATCATGCAAAACTTTTTCGGCAGCAACCACGGCAAGAGCATCCTCACCGCCTCGGTGCTGCTGGGCGTCATGATCCTGCCCACCATCATCAGCGTGTCGGAAAGCTCCATCCGGGCTGTCCCCGACAGCTATTACGAGGGCGCCCTGGCCCTTGGCGCCAGCCACGAGCGCAGCGTGTTCTTTGTCACCGTGCCTGCCGCCAAGTCCGGCATTATGGCGGGCATCATCCTGGGGGTAGGCCGGGCCATCGGCGAAACCATGGCGGTCATTATGATCGCCGGCAACCAGCCCCAGATCCCAGGCAGCATCTTGGACGGCGTGCGCACCCTCACCGGCAACATCGTCATGGAGATGGGCTACTCCACCGGCCTCCACCGGGAAGCCCTCATCGCCACCGGCGTGGTGCTGTTCGTGTTCATCCTGATCATCAACCTGCTGTTCTCCATCATGAAGCGGAAGGAGCGCAAAGCGTGAGCGATATGGCTGAGAATATGAAAAAAACCGGATCTTCCGCGGACATCGTTGCCGTGAACAAAGTCACATGGAAACAATCTTTGAAACAATATAAACGGTCGCCTTTTTCCCTGTTTTTGCGGATCATCGTCACCTTGGCGGCTGCCCTCACCGTGGCGGTGCTGCTGTTCTTGGTGGCCTACATCCTGGTGATGGGTGTGCCCAACCTGAAACCCTCCCTTTTTGAACTGGAGTACAACAGCAAAAACGCCTCCCTGCTGCCCGCTTTAATCAACACCATTATCATGACCTTCCTATCCTTGATCGTGGCAGTGCCGGTGGGCATCTTCTCCGCCATCTACCTGGTGGAGTACGCCCGCCGGGGCAACAAGCTGGTGGGCGTGGTACGGATCACCGCCGAAACCCTTTCGGGCATCCCCTCCATTGTGTACGGCCTGTTTGGCTTCTTGTTCTTTGGCGTCAGCTTCGGCTGGGGGTACTCCATGCTGGGCGGCGCTTTGACCATGGCCATTATGATCCTCCCCCTGGTGATGCGCACCACGGAAGAGGCCCTGATGAGCGTGCCGGATTCCTTCCGGGAAGGCAGCTTCGGCCTGGGCGCAGGCAAGCTGCGCACCGTGTTCCGGATCATCCTCCCCTCCGCCATGCCGGGCATCCTGTCGGGCATCATCCTGGGGGTGGGGCGCATTGTGGGCGAAACCGCCGCTCTGATGTTCACCTCCGGCACCGTGGCCCAAGTGGCCGTCAACCCCATGTCCTCCGGCCGGACCTTGGCGGTGCATATGTACAACCTCCTAAACGAGGGCCTGGCCCGGGAGGCCGCCTACGCCACAGCGGTGGTACTGCTGGTTTTGGTGGTGGGCGTCAACGCCCTGTCCTCCTTTGTGGCAAAGAAATTTACCAAGGCGTAAGAACAACCCAGGGCGCGGCTTTCAAACCCACAGCAGGCGCCGCCCCGCGACGAATGAATGGAATGGATGGTTTCTCTTATGGATAAAATCACTGTCAAAGACCTGGACCTCTACTACGGCGACTTCAAGGCCCTGAAGACCGTGAACATGAACATTGCCCCCCACGAAGTGACCGCTTTCATCGGCCCTTCCGGCTGCGGCAAATCCACGCTGCTGAAATCCCTGAACCGGATGAACGACCTGGTGGAGGGCTGCAAAATCACCGGGGAGGTCCTCCTGGATGGGGAGGACATCTACGGCAGCATGGACGTGAACCTCTTGCGCCGGCGGGTGGGCATGGTGTTCCAAAAGCCCAACCCCTTCCCCATGAGCGTGTACGATAACATCGCCTACGGCCCCCGGACCCACGGCATCCGCTCCAAGGTGAAGCTGGATGAGATCGTGGAGAAGTCCCTGCGGCGCGCCGCCATTTGGGAAGAACTGAAGGACCGTTTGAAAAAGAGCGCCCTGGGGCTTTCCGGCGGCCAGCAGCAGCGGCTGTGCATCGCCCGGGCCCTGGCGGTGGAACCGGAAGTGCTTTTGATGGACGAACCCACCTCTGCCCTGGACCCCATCTCCACCTCCAAGATCGAAGACCTTGCAATGGAGCTGAAGTCGGACTATACTATCGTTATCGTCACCCACAATATGCAGCAGGCAGCCCGTATTTCGGACAAAACAGCCTTCTTCCTGTTGGGCGAGCTGGTGGAGTTTGGCCCCACCGAGCAGGTGTTCTCCATGCCCAAGGACAAACGCACCGAGGACTACATCACCGGCCGGTTCGGCTGACGGGGAAAGGAGCGAAGAACAAATGAGGAACAAATTTGATGAACAGTTAGAGCAGCTCAACGTGGCCCTGATTACCACCGGCGCCTTGTGCGAGGACGCCATTTCCACCGCCGCCAAAGCCCTGTTGGATAACGACATGGAGCTTGCCAAAAAGGTGAAACCCATCGAGCTGGAGATCGACCAGAAAGAACGTGAGATCGAAAACCTGTGTATGCGGCTGCTTTTGCAGCAGCAGCCCGTTGCCGGGGACCTGCGGCAGATCTCCTCCGCCCTGAAGATGATCACCGATCTGGAGCGCATTGGCGACCAAACTTCCGACATCGCCGAGCTGCTGCCCTATCTGCAGCAGGGGGACATCACCTTCAGCAAGGTGCACATCAAGGAGATGGCAGAGGCCACCATCAAGATGGTCACCGACTCCATCGATTCCTTTGTCCGGCAGGACCTGCCTTTGGCCCGCCAGGTGATGGAGGACGACAACGTGGTGGACAGCCTGTTCAACCAGGTGAAAAACGACCTGATCCACCTGATCTCCGAAAACCGGGAAAGCGGCGAATTTTGCATCGACCTTTTGATGGTGGCAAAATACTTTGAGCGCATCGGCGACCACGCGGTAAACGTGGCCGAGTGGGTCCAGTATTCCCTCACCGGCAAAAAGGAGAGCGCCTAACGAATCCCTTTGAGAAAGGACGGTCCGGCCTCCCTGGAGGCTGGGTAACAGTATGATTTATTTTTTGGAAGACGACAACAGCATTCGGGAGCTGGTGGTCTACACCATGAACTCCACCGGCTTTGAGGCCGCGGGCTTTTCCAAACCCAGCGAATTTTGGGAGGCTATGGAGAAGGAAAGCCCCAGCCTGGTGCTTTTGGACATCATGCTGCCCGAAGAGGACGGCCTATCCATTTTGAAAAAACTGCGGGCCTCCCCCGCCACCCGGCGCCTGCCGGTGATGATGCTCACCGCCAAGGACAGCGAATTTGACAAGGTGCTGGGCCTGGACAGCGGCGCCGACGACTACGTCCCCAAGCCCTTCGGCATGATGGAGCTGATGGCCCGCATCAAGGCGCTGCTGCGCCGCGCCAGCCCCGATGGCTCCCAAGAACGGGACTACACCTTGGGCAAGCTGTACGTTTCCCCCTCCCGCCACCTGGTGAAGGTGGACGGCAAGGAGATTGCCCTCACATTGAAAGAGTTTGAGCTTTTGTGCTTCCTGTTGGAAAATGACGGCATGGTGCTCACCCGGGACAAGATCCTGGCCCGGATCTGGGGCTACGACTTTGACGGGGAAACCCGCACCGTAGACGTCCACGTGCGCACCCTGAGGCAAAAGCTGGGCGAGTGCGGGGCACTGATTGAAACCGTCCGGGGCGTGGGCTACAAGATCGGCCGCCGGGACTGAAGCAGAAAGGATTTGACCACCTGTGAGAAAAAAGATCTTTCGAAATATGTGCCTGCTGGCACTGGTGACCATTCTGCTCTCCTCCTCCCTGGTCACCATCGTATATTACGCAACCTCCACCTCCCGCATGAGAAGCGAGGTCCGGGAGGAGAGCCGGTTCCTGCGGGGGGCCGTGGAGCTGTCCGGGGAGGCGTACCTGGACACCGTGCAGAATACCCCCAACCGCATCACCCTCATTGACACCGACGGGACGGTGCTGTTTGACAACCAGGCCGACCCTGCCGCCATGGAAAACCACGCCGGCCGCCAAGAGGTGCGCAAGGCGGCCACTGCCGGCGCCGGGGAGATCACCCGGATGTCCGACACCCTTTCCCAGCAGACCTTCTACTACGCGGTGAAGCTGCAAAACGGGCAGATCCTGCGGATTGCTTCCACCACGGATTCCGTGTTTGCCGCCGTCCTTGCCATGCTCCCCTGGATCCTGGGGGTGGCGGTGGTAGTGGCGGCGATCACTGTGGTCTTCTCCCATTTCCTCACTAAGAAGATCGTCACCCCCATCAACCAGCTGGATCTGGACCACCCGGCAGACAATGACATTTACGATGAGCTCTCCCCCCTGCTGGGGAAAATCAACCACCAAAACCAGGTGATCGCCCAGCAGATGGAATCCCTGAAGGAAAAGCAGGAGGAGTTCACCTCCATCACCGAGAACATGAGCGAGGGCTTCCTGGTGCTGGACAAAAACACGGACATCCTCTCTTACAACACCAGCGCCCTGCGGCTGCTGGGGGCGGAGGCTGCCCTGGCGGAAAGCCACGAAAGCGCCCTGGCGCTGAACCGCAGCGCCGGGTTCCGCAGCGCGGTGGACAGCGCCCTGGCCGGCTCCCGCAGTGAACAGCTGGTGCGCCACGGCGGCCGCTGCTGCCAGGTGATGGCCAACCCCGTCTTCCGGGACGGGGAGGTGGAAGGCGCCGTGGTGGTGATTTTGGACATCACCGAGCGGGAAGAGCGGGAAAACCTCCGGCGGGAATTCACCGCCAACGTGTCCCACGAGCTGAAAACCCCCCTGACCTCCATTTCCGGGTTTGCGGAAATCATTCAAAACGGCATTGTCAAGGCGGAGGACATCCCCCGTTTTGCCGGCAACATCTACATGGAATCCCAGCGGCTGATCTCCCTGGTGGACGACATCTTGAACCTGTCCCGCCTGGACGAGGCCGATGTGCAGCTGGAATGGGAGGACTTTGACCTGTCTGCCCTGAGCCGCGACGTGGCAGCCCGGCTAAAGCCGGCCGCCAAGGAAAACGGGGTGGTCATCACCACCCTGGGGGATAAAGCCGTCATCCACGGCGTGAAGAGCATTGTGGACGAGATGGTTTACAACCTGGTGGACAACGCCGTGAAGTACAACAAGAAAAACGGCCGGGTCACCATCAACGTAGAAAAAACAGAGGTAGGCACTGCCCTCACAGTGATGGACACCGGCATCGGCATCCCCCAGGCAGATGTGGACCGGGTGTTCGAGCGCTTCTACCGGGTGGACAAGAGCCACTCCAAGGAGATCGGCGGCACGGGGCTTGGGCTGTCCATTGTCAAACACGGGGCTGCCTTCCACAACGCCAAGGTGTCCCTGGAAAGCACCGAGGGGCAGGGCACGGTGATCCGCCTGGTGTTCCCCAACTAAACTGCTTACAAGTTCTTCTCTGAAACTGTTTCCCCAAAAAGGGAAGGGCCCGCGGCAACGCGGGCCCTTCCTTTTTCTGTGTCCCCCTCACGGGGCAAGCCGTTTCTCTTCGTTCCCCCGGGGCGGGGGTGGCCGGGACTGCAAGGCAGCCCACGTTTCTGGCTATCTTACGCCGGGAGCCACAGCCCCACGCTGATCAGGTACAGCGCCCCCCAATACAGGGCCATGATAGGCTTCTGCCACTTTTTGTCCCAGTGGGACAGCTGGTTTTTCGCCACCAGCATATCGGAAACGTAGAACAGTACCGTGCCCACCGCCACCGGCACCCACTTGGCCCCCAGCAGGAAAGGCAGCGGCACCGCCACGGCCAGGCTGCCTCCCAGCAGCGCCGGATACAGGCAGAAAGGCACCGTGAGCTTGCCCAGGGTGGGCAGCTCCTTGCGGAACAGCACCGCCGTGACCCCATAGGCTCCCAGCCACAGGACCAGGCTCCACCAGGAGGGAGCGGCCAGCCCCCACAGCCAGAGGATCAAACACACATGGGCTGCGCCGAACACCAGCATCCCGGGGACAAAGTTGATCTCCAGCAGGGCGTCCGCCATCGTGCACAGCACAAAGAACCAGAACACCAACGGCACCTCCAGGATGCCTCCCTGGGCGATGGCGGCAAAGGCCGCGCTGCCCACCGCCAAAAAGCTGCCGGCGCACTTGGCGATGAGGCTCTCCTTGTCCATGCCGGCCCGGCGCAAATAAAAGTACAGGGCAAACTGGGCCACCCACAGAGGGATGGCAAAGGCGGAATAGGTGAGCAATGTCATGGAACACACCTCCCAAAATGGTTTCTCCTGATTCGATTATACCTGGCTTTCTTCCAAAGCGCAATGTGTTTCCCCTTTTCAAACAGGGGCGGATTTGGTATGCTGAAAGAAAAAGGCGGGAACTTGTAACGAACGGGGAGTACGGGAGTCCTATTGACGGAAGCGGGGTGAGGAGATGGAGGATTTCGAGAAGATCTACTCGGAGTATTTCGACATGATATACGGCTACTGCCTGCGGCTGACCCACGACCCTTCCCTGGCGGAAGAGGTGACACAGGAGTCCTTTTTCAAGGCGCTGAAAGCCATCGGCTCCTTTCACGGGGAGTGCAGGCTCAGCGTGTGGCTGTGCCAGATCGCCAAAAACACCTACTTCACCCTGCTGCAAAAGCGAAAGCGGACCGCCCCGCCTCCCCCAGAGGACTGGGCCGACCCCCAAGACCTGGAAGAGCGCCTGGGGGACAGGGAGGAAGCCCTGCGGATCCACCAGATCCTCCACACCCTGCCGGAACCCTACCGGGAGGTGTTCTGGCTGCGCACCTTCGGGGAACTGAGTTTTGCCCAGATCGGCGGGCTGTTTGAGAAAACGGAGAGCTGGGCCCGGGTGACCTACCACCGGGCCAGAATCAAGATCAAGGAGGAATTAGTATGAAAGTCCCTTGTTCTGTCATCCAAGACCTGCTGCCCCTGTACCACGACAGCGTGTGCTCCCCGGAGAGCTGCGCCCTGATCGAGGAGCACCTGAAAGACTGCGAAGCCTGCCAGGAGGAGTTCCACAAGCTGGAAGAAAGCCCCCTGCCCCAGGCCGTAAAGGAAGAGGAGGAACACAAGTCCCAGGGGCTGAAAAAGGTAAAACGCACCCTTCGCCGCAGGTGGGTAAAAGTGACGGCGGCAGCCCTGGCGGCGGTGATCGCCCTGTCCATTCCCCTGGGGATGTGGATGAACATTCCCTGTCTTGTGGAGTCCTCGAACGTCATCACGGATGTATCCGTGAAGGACGGGATCCTCAAAATTGAGTCGGACAGTTATTACGGGACCTGGGTGGAGCGCATTTACCTGCCTGACGAGGAACATCCGGACGACCCTCAAAATGGTTCCATCCTGATTCTGCAAGCAAACACCACCCCTCTGAACTGGATCACTTCCGCGATCCGAGGGACGAAAGAACCACATCACCAGCGTTTTGAGTTCCCCCTTACAGAGGAAGGGTGGTGGGCGCAGAACAAGGAGTGGGCCGAATATGAGAATTCCCTCATCGACCTGTACAAACGTTATCCCGATGAAGCGCCCTACCCCCCCGATTACACCCCGCCTGAAATCACGCCGGAAACGTCCGGAAGCCTGTACGACGACGTGACCGCTGTCTACTATTACACCAACATTGATGCAGGGCTGTGGCGCAAAACACCGGAAGAAAAATTGAATGATCTGGAAGCCCACGGCGTTCTCCTTTGGAGCGCTGGGGACGAAACTGAATAATACGCAAAATAAAATCCCCCGGGCCATTCCTGGTTCGGGGGATTTTTCGTCGCCGGGCGGAAAAGTGTACACGGCGAAAAGTGCAGACTCTTTCGCCAGGCCACTCGGTTATCCCATCTTGTAGATTTTCACTTCATAGCCTTGCAATCCTACCGTACCGTTGAGACTGGTTTTCTCCCCGGTGAACAGCTCGGTGGCGGGGCCGTGGTAGGCGCACTCCATCTGGCAGGGGTCCTCCTCGGCGTTCACCGCCACGATCACCGTTTCCTCGGGGCACTGCCGCGCAAAGATCCACTGCTTGTTCCGCAGGGTGAGGTTCTGAAAGCCGCCGTCCTTCAGCGCCTTGCACCCGCTCTTGATCTTGGACAGCTTGCCCAGGTACTCGGTCAGCCGGTTTTCTTCCGGCTTCTCAAAGCAGGGGCGCAGCGCCTGGTCGCCCTGGTGCTTCTCCCCCAAGGCGCCCCACTCGGACCCGTAGTAGATGCAGGGGATGCCCGGCATACAGAACAGCACGGCGTACAAAGCTTCCAGCTGCTTCTTATCCTGGAGGATGCTGGCGACCCGGGTGACGTCGTGGTTGTCGGCAAAGGAGAACAGGTGCATCCCTTTGTAGAGGGTCCACTGCTCCGGGCCAAACTGCCGGGCCAGGGAGTGGGCGATCTCGAACAGATTCATGGAGTTAAAGGCGGAGTAAAGCCCCTTGTAGCACTCGTAGTTGGTGGCGCTGTCCAGCATCACCGGATTGACAATCCGCTTGTAATCCCCGTGGATCATCTCCCCTAAGAGGAAAAACCCCTCGTCCCGGGACTTTACAGTGCTGTGGAGCCGCCGCATGAAGTTCTCGTCCAGCAGGTAGGCCACGTCCAGCCGCAGCCCGTCGATGTTGAACTCGTCCATCCAGAAGACCACACAAGAGAGCAGGTATTCCACCACGGCGGGGTTTTGCAGGTTCAGCTTCACCAGCTCAAAGTGGCCTTCCCAGCCCTCGTACCAAAAGCCATCGTTGTAGCCGCTGTTTCCCCCGAAATTGATGTGGAACCAGTCTTTATACGGGGAGGCTTCCCGCTTCTCTTGGACATCCCGGAAAGCCCAGAAGCCCCGGCCCACGTGGTTGAACACGCCGTCCAGCACCACCCGGATGCCAGCTTCGTGAAGGGCCTGGCAGACCTCTTGAAAGTCCTCGTTGGTGCCCAGGCGGCAGTCGATCTTCCGGTAGTCCCGGGTGTCGTAGCCATGGGAGTCGGACTCAAACACCGGGGAAAAGTACACCGCCCCAATGCCCAGCTTTTCCAGGTGGGGGATCCACTCCTTCACCTTTTGGATGCGATGGGCCTCCACCCCGTCGTTGTGGAAGGGCGCGCCGCAAAACCCCAAGGGGTAAATCTGGTAAAACACAGCGCTTTGGGCCCAATCTCTCTCTATACGCAACATCGAACATCCTCCTTTGCTCCCGTGCCCTTCCAGACCGGCACCCGAAACTATGCTCAGCAAATTTCAAACTGGTCGCGGCCGGTGACGGTGAGCACCGTGTTGTAAAAGGCGGTCATGGCCTGCACCATGTACTCCAGGTCCTTGGCGCCCGCCGTTTCAAAGGGCGAGTGCATGGACAGCTGGGGCAGCCCGATATCCACCGTGGGCAGGGCCACATGGGAACCGGACAGGTTGCCCAAGGTGCCGCCGCCGGGGATCTTGGAGTTGTTGTAGTACACCTGCACCGGCACCCCGGCCTTCTGGCAGATCCGCTGGAACACCCCAGCGGTCAGGGCATCGCTGGCATAGCGGGGGCTGTGCTTCACCACCACGCCGCCGTTTAAGTAGCAGCGGTTGGTGGGGTCGGACTTCTCCGGGCTGTCGGGATGGACGGCGTGGGCGTTGTCCGCGGAGAGCAGGAACCCTCCGGCGATGGCCCGCAGCAGCTCTTCCCGGCTCTTCCCGCAGCAGAGGGCCACACGCTCCAGCACGTCGGACAGGAAGGTGGAATCTGCACCCTGGCGGGTCAGGCTGCCGATCTCCTCGTTGTCGAACAGGGACAGCACGGTGACGTTCTCCTGGTTGTCCGCCGCCAAAAAAGCCTTCGCAGCGGAAAAGACGCACTCCAGGTCGTCCAGGCGGGGAGCGGCGATAAACTCGTTGTCCGCGCCGAACACAGTGCCAGCCGCACGGCTGTACAAATACAGGTCCCAAGAGAGGATGTCCTCCTGCTTCACCCCGGCGTTTTCCGCCACCATGGCTTTCAAGTCAGCGCCGGTGCCGCCCAGCAGGGGCAGGGTGTCCTTCTGGGGGTCCAGCTTCACCCCTTCGTTGACGCCGCGGTTCATGTGGATGGCCACCCCGGGAATTAACAGCAAGTCCCGGCGGATGTCGCACAGCACCCCTTTCACCCCATCTTCCGTGGCCACGGCCAGCCGCCCCGCCACAGACAGGGGACGGTCCGTCCACAGAGCCAGCTGCATCCCGCCATAGACCTCGGTGTTCAGCTTGGTGTACTGGCCTTCCACCGGCAGGGCGGGGGACTCCTTCACCTTAAAGCAGGGGGAATCCCCGTGAGGCGCCACCACGGAAAAGGCACGGAAGTCCTTTTTGGGCACCTGGAAGGCGATGAGGGCGCTCATGCCCCGGGTGGTGAAGTACTTCCCGCCGGGCTGCAAGTCCCAGGGTTCAGTTTCCAGCAATTCGGTGAACCCGGCCTGCACCAGCATGGCCCGCACCGTGGCCGCGGTGTGGCTGGCGGTGGGAGAACACGCAATAAAATCGAACAGTTGATGGATCATGGCAGATGCTCCTTTCCAATGCAGTGGTTCCAAAACTAAAAAGGCCCGCCCCAGCCCTGGGGGCTGTCATGAGGGCGAGGCCATGTCCCAATCGGGGATATATTGTTGCCCGCGGGCTTTCCGTTCTTGGGTAAAGCCTTCCAGGCCCAGGTCAAACAGGACGCCCTCCACCTTTTCCTGCTCCCGGCGGGTGATGGGGCGGCAAAGCTCCGGGAAACGGTCCAGCTCCCCGCAGGGGGTGTACTGGGCCATCAGGCTCACGGGGATGCCGGGAAATTCCTCCTTCAGCCGCTTCAGGCAGGCGATGGAGTTTCTCGTGTGGCCAGGCAAAATCAGGTGGCGCACCAGCACCCCCCGCTGCATCATGCCGTCCTCCCCGTACACCGGGGCCCCCACCTGCCGCACCATCTCGGCGATGGCTGCCCGGGCAACGGTGGGGTAATCCTCCGCCCGGGAAAGCTGTTTTGCCAGGCTGGGGTCATTGTATTTGTAGTCGGGCAGGTAGATGTCCACCAGGCCCTCCAGCAATCGCAGGGTTTCCACCCGCTCGTACCCGGAGGTGTTGTACACCACCGGCACCGGCAATTTTTTCAGCAGCAGGGCCTGCCGGATCTGGGGGACAAAGTGGGTGGGGGTCACCAGGTTGATGTTGTGGGCGCCCTCCTCCACCAGCCGGAAGAAGATCTCTGAAAGCTCCTGGGGGGTGACTTCCCTGCCCGCCAGCTTGCCGTGGCTGATATCCCCGTTCTGGCAAAAGGCGCAGCCCAGGGTGCACCCGGTGAAAAACACCGTGCCGCTGCCCCGCTGGCCACTGATGGGGGGCTCCTCCCACCGGTGGAGGGCCGCCCGGGCAACGCGGGCTTTCTCCCCGCTGCGGCAGACGCCATTTCCCGTTCCCCCCCGGGGGACGCCGCACTTCCGGGGGCACAGGCGGCAGGCGGCGATCACGGCTTTAAGGCCAGCATGGCGCAATTGCTGCCCCGCTGGCCCCGGGTCTTCCGGTGGGAGAACACCAAATCGCTTTCACACATGGTGCATACCCGGCCCACGGTGATGTGTTCCGGCAGCACCCCGGCAGAGAGCAAAAACTGCCGGTTGCACTCCCACAGGTCCACGTGGTACTTTTCCCGCTCCGGGCCGGAAACGAACTTTTCCCACTGGGGCAGCTTTTGGAACTCCGCCGCCACCGGTTCGTCCACTTCAAAGCAGCCCTTTCCAATGGAGGGCCCAATAGCCACCCGCAGCTGTGCGGGACCGCTGCCGAACTCCTGGGCCATGCGCTCCACCATGGCTTTGGCCATCCCGGCGGCAGTGCCCCGCCAGCCGGCGTGGGCCAGGCCGATGGCCTTGTGCTCCGGATCGGCAAAGTACAGGGGCACGCAGTCGGCGCAGTAGATCACCAGGGTGACGCTGGGGTCGTTGGTGCACAGGCCGTCGATGGAGTCCCTGTCTTTTTCCCGCCAGATGCCAATGCCCCGCTGGTCCTTCCCCACCCGGCGGATGTTGATGTGGTGGTCCTGGGCGCCGCACACCAGGGACTCCGTTTCAAACCCGGCAGCTTCACAGAACCGGCGGTAGTTTTCCGCCACCCGCTCCGGGTCGTCCCCACGGTTGAATCCCAGGTTCATGGCGGCAAACTCCTGCTCGCTGACGCCGCCGATCCGGGTGGTAAAGGCGTGGTTCACAAAGGACAGCCCTTCCCAAGCGGGGAAGCGCAGCACGCCCACCCCCTGGGGCAGGGAAAGCTCCATATTGCCCACGGGGCCGGGGGCGGCCTGGCGGGGCTTTTCAATATCCGGCAGGGGGAAAGTCTTTTTGTTCACGGTGAGTCCCTCGTATTTCTGTTTGATGGTGAGCCGCCCGGCAAAGAGATGGCCGCACCGGGTGCAGCGGAAATCCGCCCGGAAACTCTTGTTTTTCAAGTTCCACTTGGTGAGCCTGCGGCTCTCCCCCCCGCACCGGGGGCAGGGGAAGCGCAGGTGGCTTTTCTCCACTAAGGGGCTGCGCAGGTCGCAGACATAGGTGGTTTTAAAGGTGACGCGCCGGTAAAACTCCGGCCCGCACTGGTCAATGTAGGGGGCGATGGCCTCCTTGGCGTAGACCTTCCGCAAAATTTGCAAGGTCATGCGGCTGTCGTCCAGGGCCCGGTGGTGGTCCATGCCGGAGACGTCCAGCCCCAACAGCTCCGCCGCTTTGGAAAGCCCCACCTGCTCTTTCCGGCCCAGGCCCATGCGGTCCTGGGTGAACATCTGCAAGTCGCAGTACCGCAGGAGGAAGGGCACACGGCCGTCCCCGCTGAAATAGCGGCAATTCTCGATCAGGGTCAAAATATCCGAGGTGCCCCAGGTCATCACCACGCAGTCCCCGGCCCACCGTTTGAACCGGCTCACGGCCTGCATGAAGGTCATGCCGCCGGTGAGGTTCTCATCGGTGATGCTGGTGAGGTTCTGGATGGTGGAGCTGATATGCTTTGCCACCTGGGGTTTGACAAAGCAGGAGAAGGTCCCCTTCTCCGAAAGGTCCGGCCCGCATTTTACCGCGCCAAACTCGATGATCTCGTTGATATAGCCCTTGAGCCGCCGGCTGTAGGTGCCGTTCCACTCCAGGTCTAAAATGACAATGTCCATATCAGTCCGCCTCCTTTCCACCCTACTTTCTTGAAAGAAAGTAGGCAAAGAACTTTTATTTCGCGATTGCGTGCGCTCCGCTTACTCCCCAGGCTGCGCCTGGATGCAATTCACGTTTCCGCTCGTTCCTCGCTGCCATTGCGGGGCAGCTTTTCCTCGCAGCCCGCGGTTTATCCCATTCCAGGTGAGGCTACCACCCTCCCGTTCACAACGGTGAATTAGGAAAAACACCGTCCAACCCGCGGCGGATAGCCCCCGCCTCTGCCAACGGCAGAAAGGCGGCTTGCCCACCGCAGGTGCTTATTTTTTCTTGCTGGCCTGCTTCATCCGCAGCTCTTTCGCAAGGATCATCTTCCGCATCCGGATGCTCTTGGGGGTGACCTCCACCAGCTCATCCTCAGCGATAAACTCCAGGCACTGCTCCAAGCTCAGAACAGAATGGGGGGTCAGCTTCAAAGCGTCGTCCGAACCGGAAGCGCGGGTGTTGGTGGCGTGCTTCTTTTTGCACACGTTCACTACGATATCCTCATTCTTGGGGTTGGCACCCACGATCATGCCTTCGTACACTTCCACGCCGGGCCCGATAAACATCCGGCCACGCTCCTGGGCGTAGAACAGGCCATAACCAGTGGACTCGCCGGTTTCATGGGCAATGATGGAGCCTTGGGTGCGCTGCTGGATATCCCCTTTATAGGGTTCGTACGAGTCAAACACGTGGTTCATAATGCCGTTGCCGTTGGTGTCGGTCAAGAACTCCGAACGGTAGCCCATCAGGCCCCGGGCAGGGATCTTGAACTCCATGTGGGTGGTGCCGGATTCCCGGGAGCCCATGTTCAGCAGCTCCGCTTTCCGGGCGCCGATCTTTTCCATGACAGCGCCCACGTAGCTGTCGGGCACCTCGATCATCAAAAGCTCCATGGGCTCCAGGCGCTTGCCGTCCTTGTCCTGCTTGTAGATCACCGTGGGGCGGGACACCTGGAACTCATAGCCCTGGCGGCGCATCTGCTCGATGAGGATACTCAGGTGCAGCTCGCCCCGCCCGGAAACTTTATAGGTGTCGGAGGACTCCGTTTCCTCCACCCGCATGGCCACGTTGGTTTCCACCTCTTTGAACAGCCGGTCCCGCAGGTTCCGGGAGGTGACAAACTTGCCTTCCCGCCCGGCAAAGGGGGAGTTGTTCACCATGAAATTCATGGACACCGTAGGTTCGTCGATCTTCACAAAAGGCAGGGGCTCCACGCAGTCGGTGGCGCAGGCGGTCTGGCCGATATTCAGGTCTGTGATGCCGGAAACGGCAATGATATCCCCCAAAGAAGCGGATTCGTACTCTGCCCGCTTGAGGCCCTCAAACTGGTACAGCTTGGTAATTTTGGCGTTCTGCCGGCGGTCTTCCTCGCCGCCGCAAATGGTGACCGTCTGGCCCACCTGGATGGTGCCCCGTTCCACCCGGCCAATGCCGATGCGGCCCACATAGTCGTCATAGTCGATATTGGAAAACAGCACCTGGGTGGGGCCTTCTAAATCCCCTTCCGGGCAAGGCACCTCTTTTACGATCATCTCGAACAAGGGAGTCATGTCGGTGCCGGGGGCAGACGGGTCCAGGGTGGCGTAGCCGTCCCGGCCGGAAGCATAGCACACTGGGAAATCCAGCTGGTCGTCGTTGGCGCCCAGTTCGATGAACAGGTCCAGCACCTCGTCCACCACTTCCGCGGGACGGGCGCCGGGCCGGTCGATCTTGTTGAGCACCACCAGGGGCTTCTTGCCCAGGGCCAGCGCCTTTTTCAAAACGAACCGGGTCTGGGGCATACAGCCCTCGAAGGCGTCCACCAGCAGCAGCACGCCGTCCACCATTTGCAGCACGCGCTCCACCTCGCCGCCAAAGTCGGCGTGGCCGGGGGTGTCCACAATGTTGATCTTGATATCGTGATACATCACCGCCGTGTTCTTGGACAGGATGGTGATGCCCCGCTCCCGCTCCAAATCGTTGGAGTCCATCACGCGCTCCGCCACAGCCTCATTCTGGCGGAAAATGCCGCTCTGCCGCAACAGCTGGTCCACCAGGGTGGTCTTGCCGTGGTCAACGTGGGCAATGATGGCCACGTTGCGCAAATTCTCTCTCTTTGCCATGAAATCCCATCGATCCTTTCTTAAACCGGGCCTCCCCCCGCGGGGAAGCCGCCCCAGCCCCACACAGGGGCGCCGAAATTCTGCTCTTCGCATTAACCGATTTATTATACCACTGATCCGGATTTTTGAAAAGCCCGAGTTTCTCAGAACCGGCGGATTTGCCCAGGTTTTTCCCTGTTTTTCCACAGCCGCCCCCCGCTCTGTGGAATGTGAACAAAACCCGCCGGGCCCCAGGCATCCAGCGGAAGGGTTCCACCCTTGCAAGTTTTGTCAAATTCTTGTAAAATAAAAAAAACGGCGCTGCGTCCAGCCCACCCCAGAAAGGACCGATCACCACACCATGACAACCACCCAAACAAACGACTTTTCCAAAGGCAGCGTGGCGGGGAACATCCTGCGCCTGGCCGTGCCCATGACGGTAGCCCAGCTGATCAACGTGCTGTACAGCGTGGTGGACCGGATGTACATTGGCCGCCTGCCCGATGCTTCCGGCAACGCCCTCACCGGCCTGGGGCTGACCTTCCCCATCATCTCCATTGTGACCGCTTTTGCCAACCTGTTCGGCATGGGAGGATCGCCCCTGTTCTCCATTGAGCGGGGCCGGGGCAACCTGGAAAAGGCCCGGGTCATCATGGGCAACACCTTTGCCCTGTTGGTGGGCACCGGCGTGGTGCTGACGGCGGTGATCCTGCTGATCAAACAGCCGCTGCTGTACGCCTTTGGCGCCAGCGACGCCACCTACCCCTACGCCAACGGCTACATCACCATCTACCTGTGCGGCAGCGTGTTTGTGATGATCAGCCTGGGGATGAACAACTTCATCAACGCCCAGGGCTTTGGCCGCAAGGGCATGATGACCGTGCTGCTGGGGGCAGTGACCAACATCGTGCTGGACCCCATTTTCATCTTCCTGCTGGACATGGGGGTGCAGGGGGCGGCTTTGGCCACCATCATCGCCCAATTTTTCTTCACCGTCTGGGCGGTGTCCTTCCTGCGGGGGAAGCACACCCTCATCCGCCTGGAGCCCTCCGCCATGAAACTCCAGCTGAAGCTGGTGTGGCAGATCATCAGCCTGGGCTTTTCCAGCTTCGTCATGGCCATCACCAACTCCATTGTCCAGGTGGCCTGCAACTCCACGCTGCAAACCTTTGGCGGCGACCTGTACGTGGGCGTCATGACCATCATCAACTCTGTGCGGGAGGTGGTTTCCACCCCCATCAACGGCGTGACCCATGCCGCCCAGCCGGTGATGGGCTTTAACTACGGCGCGAAGGAGTACAAACGGGTACGCGCCGGCATTTTGTTCACCACCATCCTCTGCGTGGTGTACACCACCGTGGTGTGGCTGCTGCTGTTCTTGTTCCCCCGGTTTTTCATCGGCCTGTTCAGCAACGAAACCGCCCTGCGGGAAGCCGCCGTGCCCAGTATGCACATTTATTTCTTCGGCTTTTTCATGATGAGCCTGCAAATGGCCGGGCAATCGGCAGCCGTGGCCCTGGGGCGCTCCAAACAGGCTGTGTTCTTCTCCCTGTTCCGGAAGGTGGTCATTGTGGCGCCGCTAACCCTGCTGCTGCCCCACCTGTTCGGCCTGGGGGTCACCGGCGTGTTCCTGGCGGAACCCATTTCCAACTTTATCGGCGGGGCCGCCTGCTACATCACCATGCTGCTGACCATCTGGCGGGAGATGCGGCGGAAAGAGCGGGAAAAGGCTCCCCAACCCTAATTCCACATTTGCATACGAAAGGGCTCGCTGTGCTAGGCAGCGGGCCCTTTTTTTATATTTCCCCTTCCAGATACATCTCCTCTGTCTGGCGCTGCGCCTGGATCAACAGCCGGCAAGCGCCTTCCCGGTCCCCGTCCCTCAAATGCTCTAAGGCGTCGGACACGGCCCGGAACAGCAACAAATACATTTGTTTGTACAGTTCCATACTATCCCTCCATTTTGCAAAATTAGTGTCCTTATAAGCACACTGTTTCTTGTCTTATTTTATCGCCATAATAAAGAGAAAGCAAGAAATTGCGTTCGACAAAACGGGGGAAATTATGATAAAATACGACAGGCTTTGGCAAACCCTCAAGGCCAAAGGACTTTCGGAGTACCAGCTTTACACCTACTATAACGTGAACCGCTCCCAGATCAACCGCTTGCGGCACAACAAAAATGTGGAGGTCAATACCATTGACAAGCTCTGCAACCTGCTTCAGTGCCGGGTGGAAGACATTATGGAACACGTTCCAGACGACAACACATTTTAACAAAAAAGGACGCCTGAATCCCCTCAGGCGTCCTTTTTTCAGGCGGCAGGAGAATTTCCCTGCCCCTTGTGTTTTCCTCGGCCATTTCCAGCGCCAGCCCCTTGACCGGAGCCGCTGCCCTGGCCGTTCCCAGCGCCAGCCCCTTGGCCGGAACCGCTGCCCTGGCCGTTCCCAGCGCCAGCCCCTTGACCGGAGCCACTGCCTTGGCCGTTCCCAGCGCCAGCCCCTTGACCGGAGCCGCTGCCTTGGCCGTTCCCGGCACCAGCCCCTTGGCCGGAACCGCTGCCCTGGCCATTCCCAGCGGTACTCTCCTCACCGGAAAGCTCTTCCAGTTTCCGGCGCAGCTGGGCCATAGTCATGGACTGGGCTTCCTCCGGGGTGAAGGCGCTGTCCAAAGCGGCGATCTCCACATACACCCGGTACTTGCCCAGGGTCAGCCCGGCTTCCAAAGCCTGGTCCCGTTCCTCCAGGCTGGCCCCCTGGCACTGGACGTTCCAGCACCCTGCGGATTCCTCTTCCACTTGGCTGAGGATGCGCTGGCACTGGGTTTCATTTCCCCCGGCCACGGTCAAGGTGAGGGTGGCTCCCGGGGCGTTGACCACATCCAGCTCCAACAGCTCCTCCACCACATCCTCATAGCCCCGGAACCGGGCCTGGAGGGACTGGGCCAGGGTTTCCCCATCGGCGTTGTAGGCATCCACCCGCACCACGGTGCCGAACCGGTTGATGCCCAGCTCCAGAGAGGGGTTTACATCGACGCTGAGGTAGGCGGTGGGGATCAGGTACACCCAGCCTCCCGCCCCCAGCAGGAACACCAGCAGGGCGCAAAAGGCCAGGGCAGGCTGCCACACCGGCCGCCGTTTGGGCTTGGGGGCCACCTTTTCCAGGACAGCCTGATAGGCCCGGTCTTTGACCTGCTGGGGGGCTTGCAGCTGCCCCAGCGCTTGACGGATCTTGTCATCCATGGCAGTCCCCTCCTTCCAGCTGTGTTTTTAAAAGTTTACGGGCCCGCTCCAACCAGGTGTACACCGTGTTGGTGTTCTTGTGGAGCAGTTTGCCGATCTCCCCGGCGGTGTACCCCTCAAAATAATGAAGGTACACCACATCTTTGTACTTGGCCGGCAGCTCCAACACCGCCGCCAGCAAGTCCCGGTGCTCTTGGGGGACCAGCTCTGCCTGGCAGTCCATCACCTCGTCCAGGGAGGCCGTCTTCCCCCGGAACACCCCCCGCAGCACGTCCCGGCACCGGTTGATGGCCACCCGCAGCACCCAGGCTTTTTCGTGCTGGGGGCTTTCAAAGGGTTGGCTGTGCAAGGCAAATTTGAGAAACACCTCTTGCAGGATATCCTCGGTGTCCGCCGCGTTTTTCAGGTGCACCATGCACACCCGCCATACCATGTCCCCATAGGCCTCCATGGCCCGGCGGACTTCCTCCTCGCCTCGCATCTCTCACCAACTCTCCTTCGCTTGCTTCTCCTGTCTTTCCAGCGTATCGCTGGGTTCCTTTACAGGGCCATCCGCCAGCAGGTGTTCCGGAACCGTCCTCCCTTGCCTTGGCCATGGCCGCCGTTCTGGTAGTTGTCGCACACACCGTCGCCGTCGGCGTCTACCCAGTTCTGGCCCATGCCCTGGCCTTGGCCGCTGCCGGCCCCTCTGCCATGGTGGCCGCCGGCCGCCAAAGCGGTGGTCCCCAAACTGACTACCATCATCCCTGCCATAACCAATGCGATCAATTTTTTCATGCTGGTTTCCTCCTTGGAAGTTTTCCCCTCGAGGGGCTTTCACCAAGAATACGAATCAGCGTCCCGATTCCACTCACCCTTGCAAAAAATTTTTTATTTTTTCAAACCCCGGCTGCCGGTCTAAAACCGGCCCGGTTTCTCCCCTTTGGATTATACCCCAATCGGGAACCTTGCGCCATCCTTTTCCTTGCAGAACCCCGCGTTGGGGAACCCCTTGCCCCGAAAACTGGCAAATACATTGATAATCTTTTATTTATCTTGCAGGTTTTCTGTTTTTCAGGTACAATGATTTCAAATAGGCCCCTCTCCCTTTATAGGTGCGGGGCTTTTAGAACGAAAGGCTGGAATGAAGCTATGGAGTTTCCAAAACATCCTTTCCGCACCCATGGCGGAGCGGCGGTGCCCCATCACAAAAACACCTGGGACACCCCCACGGCCACCATGCCGCCTCCGGAAAAGGTCATTTTACCCATGCAGCAGCACATTGGCGCCCCCTGTATCCCCACGGTGAAAAAGGGGGATCACGTCTATGTGGGCACTGTGGTGGGCGACAACGAAGCGTATATGAGCGTCCCGGTGCACTCCTCTGTGTCCGGCACGGTGATGGACATCACCACGGTGATGCTCACCGGCGGGCAGATGACCCAAGCCGTGGTGGTGGAGTCAGACGGGGCCATGGAAAAAGACCCGGGGATCTACCCCCCCGCACCCATCACCACCAAGGAAGACCTGGCCAGCGCGGCCAGGTCTGCCGGCCTGGTGGGCCTGGGCGGTGCCGGGTTCCCCGCCCACGTGAAGCTCAATGTCCCCGAGGGCAAGCAGATCGACACCCTGCTGGTGAACGTGGCGGAATGCGAGCCCTACGTCACCTCCGACCACCGGGAGGCCCTGGAAAACGGCCGCAACGTGCTGGAAGGCATTTACAAGGTGAAAGAGATCCTGGGCGTGCAGCGGGTGATCATCGCTGTAGAGGACAACAAGCCCGACGTGATCCAGAAGCTCACCGAAATCGCCGGCGACCCCAAGCGGGACCCCCGGGACGAGGTGCGGGTGCTGGCCCTGAAGAGCCGCTACCCCCAGGGCGCTGAAAAAGTGCTGGTGCAGGCCTGCACCGGCCGGAAGGTCCCCGAGGGCAAACTTCCCGCGGACGTGGGATGCCTGGTGATGAACATAGGCTCTATTTCGTTTTTGGCAAGCTATATGCGCACCGGGATGCCCCTGACTTTGAAGCGGGTAACCATCGACGGCTCGGCCATTGCCCATCCCCAAAACGTCATTGTGCCGGTGGGCACGCCCATCAAAGACGTGGTGGCGTTCTGCGGCGGGTACAAGTCGGAACCCAAAAAGCTGATCATGGGCGGCCCCATGATGGGTGTGGCTATCGTGAGCGATGAGCTGCCCATTTTAAAGCAGAACAACGCCATCCTGGCCTTTGATGAGCGGGAAGCCGCCCTGCGGCAGCCCACCGCCTGCATCCGCTGCGGACGGTGCGTGGCCGCCTGCCCCATGAACCTGATGCCCACCAAGCTGGAACAGGCCACAGAGCGCAAAGACGTGGAGGGCCTGAAGGCCCTGAACGTGATGACTTGCATGGAATGCGGCTGCTGTGCCTTCTCCTGCCCGGCAGGGCGGCGGCTGGTGCAGGCCATCCGCCTTGGAAAAAGCTATGTGCGCAAGGCCGGAAGTGGAGGTAAGAAATAAATGGAAAAACTCATGGTATCTTCCTCCCCCCATTTTAACGGCGGGAGGACCACCCAGAACATTATGCTGGACGTGATCATCGCCCTTTGCCCCGCCATGATCGCCTCGGTAATCTTATTTGGCCTCCGGGCGGCGGTGGTCATCCTCACCTGCGTGGCCTCCTGTATCCTCAGCGAGTACCTGTCCCGCCGGGTGATGAAGCGCCCCCAGACCGTGGGGGACCTCAGCTGCGTGGTGACAGGCATCCTGCTGGCGCTGAACCTGCCGGTGACCATCAACCCCCTGATCGCTGTATTTGGCAGCGTGGCGGCCATTGTGGTGGTCAAGCAGATGTTCGGCGGCATCGGCCAGAACTTTGTAAACCCGGCGCTGACCGCCCGGATCATCCTGTTAAACTCCTTCCCCTCCCGGATGACCCACTGGGTGCAGCCCTTTGACTACGCCGCCACGGCCGACGCGGTGACCACGGCCACCCCCCTGGGCATCCTGAAAGAGGGCGGCGGGGAACTGCCCTCCTACCTGGACCTGTTTTTGGGAAACACCGGCGGCTGCCTGGGTGAAACCTGCGCCCTGGCCATCCTGCTGGGCGGCGTCTACCTCATCGCCCGGCGGGTGATCTCCCCCGTCATCCCGGTGACCTACCTGGCCACGGTGGCGGCGCTCTCCATGATGATGGGCCGCGACCCCCTGTTTGACCTGCTCTCCGGCGGGCTGCTGCTGGGCGCCTTCTTCATGGCCACCGACTACACCACCAGCCCCCTATACTTCTGGGGCCGCATCGTCTTCGCCTTTGGCTGCGGGCTGGTCACCATGCTCATCCGGGAGTTTGGCTCCCTGCCGGAAGGCGTTTCCTACTCCATCATTCTGATGAACATCCTCACCCCGCTGATCGAGCGGGCCATCAAGCCCCATCCCTTTGGGGCCCCGAAAAAGCAGAAAAAAGGGGGCGCGAACGATGAAGCTTGACGCAAAAAGCATCCTGCGCCCCACCGCGGTGCTGTTTATCATCTGCGTGGTAGTTTCCGCCGCCCTGGCGGGCACCAACCTGCTCACCCGGGACCGCATTGCCCAGCTGGAAGCGGAAAACGCCGAGGCCTCCCGGAAGATCGTCCTGCCCCAGGCGGACACCTTCGAGCCCCAGGAGGGCGGCGCTTACTACACGGGCCTTTCCGGCGGGGAGCTGGCCGGCTACGTGTTTGAAACCGGCGCCAGCGGCTACGGCGGCACGGTCAGCGTCATGACCGGCATCGACGCGGAGGGCAGCATCACCGGCGTGGTGATCCTCTCCCACGACGAAACCCCCGGCCTGGGCGCCAACGCCACCAAATCCAGCTTCTTGGACCAGTACTTACAGCCCGCCCCGGAAGGCGGCCTCTCTGTGGTGAAATACCAGACCCCCTCCGATGGCCAGATCGAGGCCATGACCGGCGCCACGGTCACCTCCACCGCCGTCACCAATGCGGTGAACCAGGCCATTGAACAATATTACGCTGTGAAAGGAGGCGCGTGACCGTGGAAAAGAGATACCCCTCCCTGTGGCAGGAATTTACCAAGGGCATCATTAAGGAAAACCCGGTGCTGCGCCTGGTGCTGGGCTGCTGCGCCACCCTGGCTGTCACCACCGCCGCCTCCAACGCCATCGGCATGGGCGCCGCCACCACCTTTGTGCTGGTGTGCTCCAACGTGGTGATCTCCCTGCTGCGCAAGGTCATCCCCGACAAGGTGCGCATCCCCGCCTTCATCACCATTGTGGCGGGCTTCGTCACCATTGTGCAGCTGTTTATCCAGGCTTTCTCCCCCGCTTTGGACGAGGCCCTGGGCGTGTTCCTGCCTCTGATCGTTGTAAACTGCATCATCTTGGGCCGGGCGGAGATGTTTGCCAGCAAGAACAAGGTGCTCCCCTCCCTGCTGGACGGCTTGGGCATGGGCGTGGGCTTCACCGCCACCTTGCTTGCCATGGGCATCATCCGGGAGCTGCTGGGCGCCGGCACCGTGTTCGGGCTGCCTGTGCTCTCCGGGTTCATGGAGCCCATCATCATCTTCCTGCTGCCTCCCGGAGGCTTCTTCGTGTTCGGGATGCTCATTGCCCTGGCTGGCAAGCTCTCGAAAGAGGGCAAGGCGCCGGAAGCCACCGGCTGCCAGAACTGCCCCATGACGGCTTCCTGCCAGAAGCTTCAGGAAAAGGATAACGGAAAGGAGGCTGCCCACTGATGGACGGACAAACGATCAAATCGCTGGTGGCCATTTTCCTGGCGGCCATTTTGACAGAAAACTATGTGCTCAACAAGTTCCTGGGCATTTGCCCCTTCCTGGGTGTTTCCAAAAAGCTGGACACTGCCGTGGGCATGAGCTGCGCCGTGACCGTGGTGATGGTCATTGCCACTGCGGTAACCTGGCCCCTGTACACGTTCCTGCTGGTGCCCAACGGCCTGGCCTACTTGCAGACCATTGTGTTCATCCTGGTGATCGCCGCCCTGGTGCAGCTGCTGGAAACGGCCCTGCGGAAATATATGCCGCCCCTGTACAACTCCCTGGGCATCTACCTGCCCCTGATCACCACCAACTGCGCCGTGCTGGGCGTTACCATGCTGGTGCTGGAAAAGGGCGCCGAAGACCCCACCTTTGGGTATCTCCAGTCCCTGGTGAACGCCTTTGGCTCGGGCATTGGCTTTTTGGTGGCCATGGTGCTGTTTGCCGGTGTGCGGGAGCGCCTGGAAAACTGCGACATCCCCGAAACCTTTAAAGGGCTGCCCATCACCCTGGTGGCAGCCAGCCTGGTGGCCGTGAGCTTTTTGGGCTTCAACGGCGTTGTGGACAATCTGCTGTAAGGAGGGACCGCTGTGGAAATTCTCACCCCCATCTTAATTGTGGGCATCATCGGCCTGCTGGCAGGCGTGATCCTGGCGGTGGCCTCCATTGTCATGGCGGTGCCCAAGGACGAAAAAGCCGAAGCCCTGGAGGAGATCCTCCCCGGCGCCAACTGCGGCGCCTGCGGCTTCTCCGGCTGCTCGGGCTACGCGGCGGCCATGGTCAAGGGCGAAGCCAAGCCCGGCCTGTGCTCCCCCGGCGGGGCGGACGTGGCCAAAAAGTGCGCCCAGCTGCTGGGCGGCGGCGACGTGGAAATGGAGTACAAAACGGCCCTGGTCCACTGCCTGGGCAGCTACGACAACACCACCGACAAGATGGTGTACGACGGCATCCCCAGCTGTTCGGCGGCGGTCTTCCTCATGGGGGGCATCACCTCCTGCCGGTACGGCTGCATGGGCCTGGGCGACTGCCAGCGGGCCTGTGAATACGGCGCCATCACCATTTGCAACGGCCTGGCCCGGGTGGACCCCGCAAAGTGCAAAGGCTGCTCCCAGTGCGTGGCGGCCTGCCCCAAGGGGATCATCTCCCTGGTGCCTTTGAAGAAACAGGCTGTGGTGAAGTGCTCCAACTGCGACAAGGCCAAGGATACCATGAAAGTGTGCAACATCGGGTGCATTGGCTGCGGCAAGTGCAGCCGCACCTGTGAGTTCGGCGCAATTGCCGTGGAAAACGGCGTGGCCAAGGTGGACCCCCAAAAGTGCACCGCCTGCGGCAAGTGTGTGGAAGCCTGCCCCCGTCACGTCATCACCATGCTGTAACAAAACAATCCGGTGAAAAAAGGCTGTCCCCACTGGGACAGCCTTTTTTCAATCCTTCCCCCCAACCCTGTGGAAAACCTCCCCTGGTTCCCAACAAAAAAGGCCTGCTGCACAGGGCAGCGGGCCTTTTTCACGCCTCCCCTCCCTGAGGACGGGGCGGCTTATTCCACAGTCAGGGTAAAGTTGAAATCAAACGCCGGGTCGTTGAGCTGGTACTGGGGCAGCAGCTGGGGCCCGCAGGAATTGGAGCCCACGCCGCTCATCTTGTAGTCGATGCACAGCAGGGTTTCGCCGCACTGCTCCAGTTCGTAGCTGTGGCGCTTCTCGGTGAGCTCCTCCTGGGTGTAAGGGGACACGTTGAAGGAGAAGGGCTCCTCTGCCGCGGCCGTGAGGGCGTAGGCGCCGTCGGTGAGGGTGACGTACCGGCAGCCGCAGTGAGAGGAATTCTCCTGGGGCATCCGATAGTTTTCAAACATGGCGTCCACACTCTGGGCGTAAACACCCAGCCGGGAGGCGCGGTGCTTATCCAGGTAACTCTCATAGGGGCCGTAGGCAAAGTACTCCACCCCGCCAAACTCCTGGGGCAGGAACAGCCGCAGGCCAAACCGGGGCATAAAGGGGAACCGGGTATCCCGCTCGCAATGGAGGGACACATCCACACGGCCGGCAGGGTCCACGGCCCACACAGCCTGGACGTCCACAAACTTGGCAATGGACACCGCCGCAATGCCCAAATGGCAGGAAACAGCGTTGCCCTGCTGTTCCACGGAGTACACCCGCACGGTGGGCCGGTGGTAGCCGGCCTCCCGCCACTTGGGAGCCATATACTGGTCGTTGTCCGTGGGGGCGCGCCAGGTGTTCCACTCCATGGGACGGGTGAGCAGGTTGCGGTTCTTGTACACCATCTGGGAGAACAGGCCCGTTTCGTTGTCAAAGACGTAGCGGAAGTGCTCCCCGGTGAAGATCACCACATCGTGGCCGGCCTCCACCTCCAAGGCACCTTCCTCTGCGGGGGGATCCAGGAAGAAGGGCTCTTCCGAGAGGATCAGCTGGTCAAAGCCCAGGGGATAGCCCGCTTCAAAGAAGGGGGTGTCCGCTTTGGCCTCATAGAAGAAGCTCACGGTGACGATGCCTCCCTGGGGCAACTGGGGCAGGGTGACCTCCCCTTCCCCGTGGGGGGCGATGGAAGGCATCTCCAGGCTGCCGCCGAACAGGGCTTCCCCGTCCTGCTCCACCTGGTAGGAGAGGGCCGCCACGTCCTGGGCATTGGTGAAGTCCAGGTAGTTGTGGAGGCGGAAGGTGCTGCCCTCCACCTGCTGGGCCCGCAGGGGACGGATCACATTTTTATATTCCAGCAGGCCGGTATGGGGGGTGCGGTCGGGATACACCAGGCCGTCCATGCAGAAGTTGCCATCGTGGAGGAACTCCCCAAAGTCGCCGCCATAGCGGTAGATGGGCCGGTTATCCGGGGTGGTGCCGCCATACACAGCGTGGTCGCACCACTCCCACACAAAGCCGCCCACAAAGCCCGGGTACTTCATGATCTGCTGCTGGTAATCTTCCGCATCCCCGGGGCCGTTGCCCATGGCGTGGATGTACTCGCACTGGATAAAAGGCATCTTCCGGCCGGGGAACAGCTTGTGCGCCTGTCCCTCCGCGAAAAACTGGTCCACCTCCTGGGTGGAGGCGTACATCCGGCTGTACAGGTCCAGCATGGAAAAGTCCGGGGTGGTGTCCTTTTTGTAGGGGGCGATGTTCTCATAGTGGAGCAGCCGGGAGGGGTCATACTCCTTCACCCAGCGGCCGGCGATCTCCAGGTTTTCGCCCCATCCGCTTTCGTTGCCCATGGACCAGATCACCACAGCGGCGTTGTTCTTGTCCCGCACCACGCTGCGCTGGATGCGGTCCAGCACGGCCTTCTGGAACTGGGGGTCGGTCATGGCGGCAGAGCCGCAGCCGTCGTCGTCAAAGTAGCCCAGCTGGGACACGGTGCCGTGGCTTTCCAAATCCGCCTCGGCAATGGCGTACAGGCCGTACTGGGAGCACAGCTGCAAAAACCAGGGGGCGTTAGGATAGTGGCTGGTGCGGATGGCGTTGACGTTGTGGCGCTTCATCAGGACCAGGTCCTTCTTGGCCTGCTCCCGGGAGATGGCGTAGCCGGTGACCGGGTCGCTGTCGTGGCGGTTGACGCCCCGGAACTTGATGGCCACCCCGTTGAGGTACACCACCCCGTCCTGGACCTCCATCTTCCGCAGGCCCACCTTCTGGGGGATGACCTCCCCCGGGGTCCGCAGGGTGAGGGTGTACTGGGCGGGGGTTTCAGCGTTCCACAGCACCGGGTTATCCAACTCAAACACCAAAGGCTCCCCCTGGGCGCACTGGGCCTTGCCCACCTGTTCCCCGCTGGGGGAGAGGAGGGCGGCCTCCACCTGGGGCCGGCCGGAAAGCTCCAACTCCACCGTGACGGTGGCGTGGGAGAAGTCCGGGGAGAAGCTCTCTTTTACAAAGTAATCCCGGATGTGCTCCTGAGGCCGCAACAACAGGTACACGTCCCGGAAAATGCCGCTCATGCGCAGCTTGTCCTGATCCTCCAGGTAGGTGCCGTCGCACCACTGGAGCACCAGCACCGCCAGGGTGTTGTCCCCGGGGGTGAGGAAGCCGCCGATCTCAAACTCGGAGGTAGCGTGGGACACCTGGCTGTATCCCACAAACTCCCCGTTGACCCACAGGTAGAAGCAGGAATCCACCCCCTCAAAGTCCAGGTAGACCTGGTTGGCTTCCAGGGCTTCCTCCGTCACGTCCAGGTGGCGGACATACAGCCCGCAAGGGTTTTCCTCGGGAACATAGGGCGGGTCAAAGGGGATGGGGTAGCGGATGTTGGTGTACTGGTGGCCGCCATAGCCGTGGTTCTGCCAACAGGAGGGCACGGGGATGGAGCCCATCTCCTCTTCGTCGAAAGAAAGCCCCTCTTCCGGGTCTACAGCTTCTTTATAGGAATCGAAATACTGAAAGGCCCAGGTGCCGTTTAAAGGCACCACTCGGGAGGAACGGCCGTTTTCGGCCTCCTTCTCATCGCCGTAGGGGATATAATAGCTGCGGTTGGGGCAAGTCCCCACATGGAGGGTCCCCGGGTCTTCGTGAAAATGATGGGGTTTCAGGTTCATACAGCTCTTCCTTTCTGTTCCCCTGGAAATGTTTGCTTTTTCCAGGAAGAAACGGTATACTTTTATAAAAAGCTTACAATGATTTCCCCCCTCCGTCAATGATTATTTTGAGGGAAAGGGGAAAGATTTTGCTCATCTTTTTCACAATGGAAGGAGTGGTCCCATGGGCGTTGGAGCCATTGCGGCCGGGTTGTTTTTTGGTGTGGTCTGCCTGGCGGCGGGACGGAAGTTTTCCGGGGCCTCAAGGGGTCAGGCCCGTTTTGCCCTGTGGGCAAGCCTGTTGTTTTTGGGAGCCTATGTCTTTCGGATTGTGCTGGGGTACACCTCCGAAGGGTTCACCACCGACACGGACACCTTTAAATCCTGGGCGGCCTTGGCAAATTCCGTAGGGTTTGGCCAAATCTACCACCAGGACATCTTTTTAGACTATCCCCCCGGCTATCTCTACGTACTGGCGCTGCTGGACAAGCTGCGCCTGCTCTTTGGGCTGCCCATGGAAAGCCCCGCCTACACGCTCCTCATCAAAATGCCCTCCATCCTGGCGGACATGGCCTGCGCCGGCGGGGTGCTGTATCTCAGCCGCAAGCGCCTGGGTGACTTCCCGGCGCTGTTCCTCTCCGGGTGTTACCTGTTCTGCCCGGCGGTGTACTTGAACTCCGCCCAGTGGGGCCAGGCAGACTCCTTCTGCACGGCCCTGGTGCTGGGGTCGGTGCTGCTGCTGTACCGGGAGCGGTACGTCCCTGCGGCGCTGCTGTTTGGGGCCTCCATCGCCTGCAAGCCCCAAATGCTGGTTTTCGCGCCTGTGTACCTCTTTTTTGCCCTCAAGCAGCGCCGGTGGGGGAAACTGCTGCTGGGCATCCTGCTGACGGTCCTCACGGTGCTGGCCATCGCCCTGCCCTTCACCCAGGGGTTCAACTTCCTGTGGCTGCTGGAGCGCTACAAGGCCACCCTGGATTATTACAGCTTTTACTCTGTCAACGCCTACAACTTCTGGAGCATCATCGGCTGGAACTGGAACCCCCTGCCCCCCGGCCTCAGCGGCGACTTGCTGGACTTGCTGGGCCCGATCATTGCCACAGCCCTGTGCGGGGTGGCGGTGTTTGGCTCCCGGCGCAAAGAGGTGGTGTTCTACTGCCCAGCCCTGCTCATGGCGGTGATGTACGCCTTCTCGGTGAAGATGCACGAGCGCTACCTGTTCCCGGCGCTGCTGTTCACCCTGCTGGGTTTTGTGTTTGTCCCGGACCGGGGGCTTTTACGGGCCTTTGCCGCCCTGGCCACTGCCAGCTACGCCAATGTGGCCTATGTGCTGTGGCAGTTTGCCGAGTATTACAACAGCTATGACCCCAACACCTGGCTGACCCGGATGTTCTCCCTGGGGCAGATGGCAGCCATCGCCTACTTGCTCTGGGTGGGATACCGGGTGTTCCTGAGGGGGAAGGTGCTGGAAGGGGCTGCCCACCCACCCCGGCCCCTGGTGGACCACCAGCCGGTGGACAGCCGATTCCTGCCCCGTGACTGGGCTTTGATGGCGGCCGTCACCCTGGTGTACGCCTGCTTTGCCTTCTGGAACCTGGGGGACATGAGCACCGCGGTCACCCCCTGGACCCCCGCCCAAGGGGAGAGCGTGGTCCTCTCTGCCGACGGGGAATGCAGCACCCTGGTCTACCTGCCGGGCATCGCCCCGGACGACGCCCACTACGCCGCCCGGGTAGGGGTGAACGTCCAGGTGGAAACCAGCCAGGATGGGGTCAACTGGACGGGCTGTGGCACCCTCTCCGACGGCAGCGTATTCGCCTGGAAAAAGTACACCCTCACCACCCCGGGACGCTTTGTGCGCCTGACAGCCCTGGACGGCAGTGTGACCATCAACGAGGCGGGGCTGCAATACACTGGCACCTCGGCCCTGGCCAACATCGCCGGGGAGGGCGCCGGGGCGGCGGCCCTCACCGACGAACAGGACCAGGTGTCCACGGAGATCACCTATCAGAACTCCACCTATTTTGACGAGATCTACCACGCCCGGACCGCTTACGAGCACATTTTGGGCCTGGAGCCCTACGAGAACACCCATCCCACCCTGGGCAAGCTGCTGATCTCCCTGGGCATCCGGGTGTTTGGCATGAACCCCTTTGGCTGGCGGTGCGTGGGGGCCCTGCTGGGGGTGCTGATGCTGCCCATTTTGTACCACCTTTTAAAGCAGCTGTTTGGCCGCACCCGGCTGTGCTTTGCGGGCACGCTGCTGTTCGCCTTTGACTTTATGCACTTCACCCAGACCCGCATTGCCACCATCGACACCTACGCGGTGTTTTTCCTGCTGCTGATGTACGACGCCATGGTGGTGTTCCTGAAGCGGGACCTGCTGAAGGACAGCTGGAAGCGCTTGCTGCCTCCCCTGCTTGCCTGCGGGATCTTCACCGGGCTGGGCATTGCCTCCAAGTGGACGGCAGCCTACGGCGCTCTGGGCTTGGCGGGGCTGTTTTTTGGGAAGCTGCTCTTCACCTGGTGGGAGTCCAAACGGGAAGGCCAGCCCTTCCAGCCGGTGCGGACAAAGTTTTTGAAGCTGTGCGGCTGGTGCTGCCTGTTCTTTATCGCCATCCCCTTTGCCATTTATTTCGCGGCGTTTTTGCCCATCACCACCCTGCCCCACAACACCGGCCGTGTGCTGCAAAGCTTCTGGAACTACCAGACCACCATGTTCAACTACCACGCCCACCTGGTGGCCACCCACTCCTTTGCCTCCCCCTGGTATGAATGGCCCCTGGACCTGCGGCCCATCTGGTACTTTGCCGGGGATACCTGGCAGGGCTACAGCACCATTTCCGCCTTTGGCAACCCCCTGCTGTGGTGGGCTGGCATCCCGGCCCTGTGCGGTGCGGCTGTCCTCTGGTGGAAGGAGCGCCCCCGGTGGGCCGGTGTGGTGCTCTCAGGGTTTGGCTCGGTGTACCTGCCCTGGGTGCTGGTGCCAAGGCTTACCTTTATCTACCACTACTTTACGGCAGTGCCCTTCCTCATTGTGGCCCTGTGCGGGGTATTCTCCCTGCTGTACCAGCGGGGGCCCTTCACCCGGCGGGTGGCCTTCCCCGGCGGGGTGGAGTGCTCGGCAGCCAGCCTGCTGCTGGGGGCATTCACCGTGGGATGCCTGCTGCTGTTCGCCCTGTATTTCCCGGTGCTGTCCGGCTCCCCCACCACCCGGGAGTACGCCAACGCCCTGGAACTGTTTGACACCTGGTATTTCGCATGACGCCTCTTGACTGATCCCGCTTTTTGCCCTACAATGGACGAAATATTCTGTAAGGAGGTACGGCCTATGCTTTGCAACGAGTTCGACCCGGACCTGACCGCTGTGGTCAACCCGGAAGAGTGCATCACCCCGGTGCCCGGGTTCCCGGAGATCTGCATTTTCCCCTTTTCCAAACGCATTGTCCAGCAGTGCGTGGACCGCTATCAGGGAGAGCAGGTCACCACCCTGGCCTTTTGCTCAGGACGGATGCCCATTTACCGCATGGAAATCCAAGGAGTCACCCTGGCTATGGGGCTGCCCCATGTGGGCGGGCCAGCCGCATCCTCCTTTATTGAAGAGGTGCGCGTCAAGGGTGGGAAATACTTTGTCTTCTTCGGCTCGGCGGGGACCCTCAGCCGGGACATCCCATTGAACAGCTTCATCCTGCCCACCGCCGCCATCCGGGACGAGGGCCTTTCCTACCACTATCTGCCCCCGGCGGATGAGGTGGAGTTAGACCCCGCCTGTGTAGGGGCCTGCCGCCAGGCCATGGAGGACTTGGGGCTGCCCTTCGCGGAGGGGAAAACTTGGACCACGGACGCCTTTTACCGGGAAACCCGGGGCAAAATGGCCCGCCGTAAGGAGCAGGGCTGCTTGTGTGTGGAGATGGAGTGCGCCTCCCTGGCGGCAGTGGCCCAGTTCCGGGGGGTAAAATTCGCAGAGTTTTTCTATGTGACCGACAACTTAGACGGACCGGTTTGGGATTCCGGCGTGCTGCACCAACAGGGCGCCAGCATGGCGGAAGAGAGTGTGGCCGCCGCGGTGGAAACCGGAAAACGGCTGCGGCAACTGGACCAACTGGCATAACTTTCCTTGGGAGGAATGAACATGGCAAAGATCGCCACTTTTTACGACCACATCCGGGACATGGCCCGGCAGGAACATCTCTTCATGGTGGACGCCCTCCAGCGCGCCCGGGAACTGGGCGTGGAGGCTGTGGAAGCCTCGGCCAACAACGTGGTGGGCCGGGAAGACGAGATCGGCCAGGAGCTGGCCATGGCAGACCTGGAGATCTCCACCATCCCCTCCTACTTTGACTTTGGCCGTGACACCGACGTGAAGCGCCAGGCTCTGCCCCTTTTAGAGGCCGCCCAATACCTGGGCGCCCCCAAGCTGCTGGTGATTCCCGGCTTCTTTGGGGAGGGGGATTCCCCCCAGGAGCGGGAAAACCAAACCCAGCGGATGCTGGACTGTGTGTGCCAGCTGGCGGATCTGGCCCTGGATTACGGCGTTTCCCTGACCATGGAGGACTATGACGACGCCCTGTCCCCCATTGCCACGGCCGCAGGCGTGCGGCGGTTTTTAAACGCCTGCCCCCAGCTTTCCTCCACCTTTGACACGGGGAACTTCCTCTTTGCCGGGGAACAGGTGCTGGACGCCTACCATCTGCTCCGGGACAGGGTGGACCACGTCCATCTGAAAGACCGTGCAACCGCCCCGGACTACGGCCCCCTGGTGAAAAACGCCCTGGACGGCAGCCCTCTCTACCCCGCCCCGGTGGGCAGCGGCATCCTGCCCCTGGAGGAAATTGTGGCCCAGCTGAAAGCCGACGGCTACGACGGGGTGTACACCTTGGAGTTTTACGGTGCCTCCAGCGCACTGGAATGCCTGTGGCACTCCGTGGAATGGCTGAACAGCCAGCTGTGACCCATCTTTCCCCCTTCTACAGCGCAAGGACGCAGGAACGCTTTGGCTTTCCCTGCGTCCTTTTTGTTTTTCCCCGGCCCCCTTCTAAACACCCTTCAGTCCCTTAACGCCTTGAAGCGCTTATTTGCAAAATCTTTCACAAGCCCCTTGACTTGATTTCGCACTGATATTGTAATGATATCAGATCCGGAAAAGGAGTTGTTCTATATGGAAACGCAAGAGAAGATTGTCAACCGGTACACAGAAAAACCCGTGAAAACCAAAAACGGCTTTGCCATGCTGGCGCTGATCTTGGTGCTGTTCTTCGGCAGCTTGGCTGTGGCTATTGTTGGGCCCATCCTGCTGTGGGATGTCAGCGTCCCTCTGTCCGTAACCTTGATTGTGGCGGCTTCGCTGGTGTTCGTGCTGGACCTGTTCCTCATGCCCGGCCTGAAGATCTTAAACCCCAACGAGGCGTTGGTGCTCACCCTGTTTGGGCAGTACCACGGCACCCTGAAAGGGGACGGCTATTTCTGGGTGAATCCCTTCTGCGAGGGCATCAATCCCGGCGCCACCCCCGCCTCCATGACCACGGTGAACGGCAACACCAGCGTCAACTTTGGGGGCAGCCGGAAAATCTCCCTGAAGACCATGACCCTGAACAACGAAAAGCAGACCGTCAACGACGAGCGGGGCAACCCCATTGTCATCGGCACCATTGTGATCTGGCGGATTGTGGACACCACCAAGGCAGTGTTCAACGTGCAGAACTACCGAACTTTCCTTTCCACCCAGTGCGATTCCGCCACCCGGAACATCGCCCGGATGTACCCCTACGACCTGATGGACGACGACCTGGGGGAAAAGACCCTGCGGGGCAGCAGCCAGGAGATCGCTGAGATGATGAAGCAAGACTTGCAGGACCGGGTAGAGATGGCGGGGCTGGAGATCCTGGAGGTGCGGATCACCCACCTGTCCTACGCCCCGGAGATCGCCGCGGCCATGCTCCAGCGCCAGCAGGCGGAGGCCGTGGTGGCAGCCCGGAAGAAGATCGTGGAAGGCGCCGTGGGCATGGTGGAAATGGCCCTGGCCCAACTGAACGACGACCGCATCGTGGACCTGGACGAGGAGCGGAAAGCCGCTATGGTGTCCAACCTGCTGGTGGTGCTCTGCGGCAACAAGGACGCCCAGCCCATTGTCAACAGCGGCTCCATCTACTAAGGCGGCGATGGAATGGAGCAAAAGGAAAAAGGCAAAAAGCAAATCCTGCTGCGGATCTCCCCCAAGCTGTGGGAGGACCTGGCCGCCTGGGCCGAGGACGATTTCCGGTCCATCAACGGCCAAATTGAATACCTGTTGACCGAGTGCGTGAAAAAACGGAAAAAAGGGCAAAAAGACGGGCAATAACCCCATCTTCCCAGCCCATCCCGGCTTTTTCCGAGGCACCCCCAGCCAGGCCCTTCCCTCCCATAAAGGGCTGACCCACCCAGCAAACAAAAAGTGCTGCTGCAAGCTTGCAACAGCACTTTTTTCGTTTTCTTTACCGCCGGGGCACTCTTTACCGGTCCTCCCCCAGCAGGGCGTTGTAGATGCTCTCCACCTTGCCGCCCTTCAGGTACACACGGGGCACCCGCTTGGAAAGGCCGCACACCACCTCGTAGTTGATGCTGCCCTCCAAGCTGGCCAGCTCGTCGGCGGTGATGGCCTCTTCCCCGTCCCGGCCAATGAGGGTGACCATGTCCCCCACCTTCACATCGGGAAGGGCAGACACGTCGGCCATCAGCTGGTCCATGCACACCCGGCCCAGAATGGGGCAGCGCTTCCCGCCAATGAGCACCTGGGCGCCCTTGGCAGAGAGGATGCGGGGATAGCCGTCGGCGTAACCCACCGGGACCGTGGCCACTTTCATCTCCTTCTGGGCGGTGAACTTCCGCCCATAGCTGATGGTGGCCCCGGGTTTTACAGTCTTCACATGGGACACCACCGAGCGGAGCGACAGCACCGGGGTCAGGTCCGGTTTATGGCGCAGCTCCTCCGAGGGGTACAGCCCGTAGATGACAATGCCGGCCCGCACCATGTCCAGGTGGGACAAAGGATAGTCAAACACCGCCGCGGAGTTGGCACAGTGACGCACTTCAAAGTCGATGTCCTCCCGCAGCAGGGCCTCGATCATCTCTTTGAAGCAGCCGAACTGCTGCATGGTGAAGGCGTCCCCGGCCTTGCCCTCGTCGGACACGGCAAAGTGGGTGAAGATGCCCTCCGGGTGCAGCCCCGGCAGCTGGCAGGCGGCTTTCACCTCCTGGACCGTGGCCTCGTCCCGGCTGATGTCCTGATAGTAAAAGCCCAGGCGGCTCATGCCGGTGTCGATCTTCACGTGGATGTTCACCGTGGCCCCGGCCTCCTCCGCCGCGCGGGAAAGGTCCCGGGCATAGTCCAAGCTGTACACGCACTGGGAAATGTGGTGGTTGGAAAGGGCGGCGGCCTCCTCCGGCGGGGTGTACCCCAGCACCAGGATGGGTTTTTGGATCCCTCCCAGCCGCAGCTGGAGGGCCTCCTCCAAATTGGAAACGGCAAACCAATCCGCCCCCAGCCCTTCAAACTCCCGGGCAATGCGGACAGCCCCGTGGCCATAGGCGTCAGCCTTGACCACACAGCAGACCTTGGCCTGGGGATTGGCGGCCTCCCGCACCGCCTGAAAGTCGCGGGCCAGGGCGTCCAGGTCGATCTCCGCCCAGGTGCGACGCAATATCTCTTTCATAAGAACTGTATCCTCCTTTTCCGTCCCCGAAAGGGAAAACGGCAAAGAATACACCTTTCTTGCGAAAGGTGTATCGTTCTCTTCTTTCTTACAAGAAAAAAGCAAAGAATTTGCAAATCCGGTTTGCAGGGAGGGCCACCCACCAGTGGGAACTTCTCCCAGCCAGCCCTCCGCGCGAACGACCCATTCTCGGTCACCTCAGGACCGAGCGCAGCCAGCGGCCCCAGAGCGCGAAGTGTCCAGTGGGGCCACCCACCAGCGGGAACTTCTCCCAGCCAGCCCTCTGCGCGGACGGCCCATTCTCGGGCACCTCAGGACCGAGCGCAGCCAGCGGCCCCAGAGCGCGACTTGCGTCCAGGCGCAGCTTGGTTACTTAAAGTACTTCACGCCGCTTTCGAACAGCCACTGGTCCTTCGCGCCGGGAACATTCTTATACAGGTCTTGGCCCTTCCGCTCGGAGTGGCCCATCTTGCCCAGCACACGGCCATCGGGGCTGGTGATGCCCTCAATGCCGCACACAGAGCCGTTGGGGTTCCACTGGATGTCGCCGCTGACCGTGCCATCAGGATCCACATACTGGGTGGCGATCTGGCCGTTCTCGATCAGCTTCTCCAAAGCCTTCTCGTCGGCCACAAACCGGCCCTCGCCGTGGGACACAGGCACCGCGTGGATGTCGCCGGCGTGGACGCCAGCCATCCAGGGGGACTTGACGCTGGTGACCCGGGTGTACACCATGCGGGACACGTGGCGGCCCAGGGTGTTGAAGGTCAAGGTGGGATCGTCCTCCTTGGGCTCGGTGATCTTGCCATAGGGCACCAGGCCCAGCTTGATCAGCGCCTGGAAGCCGTTGCAGATGCCCAGCATCAGGCCGTCCCGGGTTTCCAGCAGGTCGGTGACCGCCTGGGCAACCTTGGGGTTGCGGAAGGTGGTAGCAATAAACTTGCCGGAACCCTCGGGCTCGTCGCCGCCGGAAAAGCCGCCGGGGATCATGATGATCTGGGCGCGGCGGATGGCCTGTTCCATCCGGCCGATGGTTTCCTCAATGTCCTTGGGGGACAGGTTCTTCACCACCAGGATCTCCGTTTCAGCGCCGGCCTTTTCAAAGGCACGGGCAGAGTCCACTTCGCAGTTGGTGCCGGGGAAGGCGGGGATGAACACCCGGGGCTTTGCCACCTTGATGGCAGGGGCCCGCCGCTCCCGCTTCTCCCACAGGGGCACGTCTGCCGCCACGGGTACCGGCTGGGCGTTGTTGGGGAAAATCTTCTCCAAGGTGCCCATCCAGGCGGCGCACAGCTCCTCCATGGAGATCTTCTCGCCGCCCAGCTTCACGTCCCCTTTGCTGGTGGAGTGGCCCAGCACCACAGGGGCCAGGGCGGGGTCGGCGGACAGGTCGGCCTCGCTGGAAAGCTCCACCACCAGGGCGCCCTCCTGGGGAGCATACAAGGTTTCTTTCGTCAGGCCTTCCGCAAACCGGAAGCCGGTCTCTTCGCCAAAGCACATCCGCAGCACGGTGGCAGCGGCGCCTCCTTCACGGACCACGCCCGCGGAAACGATGTCCCCACAATCGATATGCAGCAGCACCGCCCGGTAATACGCCTTCAAGGCCTCCCAATCGGGCATCCCGTTTTCATCCTCGGGGATGGGCAGCAGCACCAGGGTGGAGCCGGGCTCCTTGACGCTGGCGGAAAGGGTCTTGCTTGCCTTGGTCATGGACACGGCAAAACTCACTAGGGTGGGGGGCACGTCCAAGCTCTCAAAGGAGCCGGACATACTGTCCTTGCCGCCGATAGAGGGCAGGCCCATGCCCAGCTGGGCTTCCAAAGCGCCCAACAGGGCGGCAGCGGGCTTGCCCCAGCGGGAGGGCACATCGTGCAACCTCTCAAAATATTCCTGGAAGGTGAGCCGGGCCTTCAAGGGGTCCGCGCCCACGGCAGCAAGCTTGGAGAGGCTTTCCACCACAGCGTAAGCGGCGCCCTCAAAGGGGGAGTACCGGGCCACGCCGGGGATGTATCCGTAGCTCATGGCGGTGGCGTCGTCGGTTTCCCCGTGGAGCAGGGGGATCTTAGCCACCATGGCCTCTTCGGGAGTCAGCTGGTACTTACCGGCAAAGGGCATCAGCACGGTGCCGGCGCCGATGCTGGCGTCGAACCGCTCGGAAAGGCCCTTCTGGCAGCAGACCTCCAACCGGGCCATATTGGCCTTCAGGGCTTTCACGCCCTCTTTGCCCTCCAGACAGGCAGGCACGGACTTCCGGTAGTCGCAGCCCTGGGGCGCGGTGATCTGGGCCTCGGCGTTCTGGGTGACGCCGTTGGTATCCAGGAAGGCGCGGGACAGGTCCACCACCTGGTCGCCCCGCCACTCCATCTTCAGCCGGGGCTCTTCGGTGACAATGGCCACCACCTGGGCGTCCAGGTTTTCCTCAGCGGCCTTCTTGCAGAACTCTTCCACGTCTTTGGGGTCCAGCACCACGGCCATACGCTCCTGGGATTCGGAGATGGCCAGCTCGGTGCCGTCCAGGCCCTCGTACTTCTTGGGCACCTTATTCAAATCGATCCGAAGGCCCGGGGCCAGCTCGCCGATGGCCACGCACACGCCGCCAGCGCCGAAGTCGTTGCACCGCTTGATGAGGGTGGACACGCTGGGGTCCCGGAACAGCCGCTGGAGCTTCCGTTCCGTGGGGGGATTGCCCTTCTGCACCTCGGCGCCGCAGACCTCCACGCTCTTTTCCGTGTGGGCCTTGCTGGAGCCGGTGGCGCCGCCGATGCCGTCACGGCCAGTAGCGCCGCCCAGCAGCACGATCACGTCCCCGGGAACAGGCTCTTCCCGCTTCACGTTGGCCTTGGGGGAGGCGCCGATCACCGCGCCGATCTCCATGCGCTTGGCCACGTATCCGGGGTCGTACAGCTCGGTGACTTGGCCGGTGGCCAGACCGATCTGGTTGCCGTAGGAGGAGTAGCCCGCGGCAGCGCCGGTGGTGATCTTCCGGCTGGGCAGCTTGCCGTGGAGGGTCTTTTCAAAGGGCACGGTGGGGTCGCCGCTGCCGGTGACCCGCATGGCCTGGTACACATAGGCACGGCCGGACAGGGGGTCACGGATGGCGCCGCCCAGGCAGGTGGCCGCGCCGCCGAAGGGCTCGATCTCGGTGGGATGGTTGTGGGTTTCGTTCTTAAACTGGATCAGCCAAGTTTCCGTCTTGCCGTCGATGGTCACCGGCGCCTCGATGGAACAGGCGTTGATCTCTTCGCTTTCGTCCAGGTCGGGCACCAGGCCCTTCTTCCGCAGGTACTTGCCGCCGATGGTGGCCATATCCATCAGGGACACGGGCTTGTCCTTGCCCACATACAGCTCTTCCCGCAGGGCCAGGTAATCCTTCAGGGCCTTCTCCACGGCAGCGCTCAGGGCACCCTGCTCTACGTCGATCTTGTTCAAACGGGTGAGGAAGGTGGTGTGGCGGCAGTGGTCGCTCCAGTAGGTGTCGATCACCCGCAGCTCGGTAACGGTGGGGTCACGGTGTTCCTCGTCCCGGAAGTAATCCCGGCAGAACTCCAGGTCAGACAGGGTCATGGCAAAGCCCATGGAGCCGAAATATGCCTTCATCTGCTCCCCGTCCCAGCTGGTGAACCCGGTGACCCGGGCCACGTCGGCGGGAACGTCGGCTTTCATCTCCAGGCTTTCTGGCTTCTCCATGGAGGCTTCCCGGCTCTCCACAGGGTTGATAAGGTACTGCTTGACCTTGTCAAACTCCTCAGCGGACACGCTGCCCAAAAGGCCGATCACTTTGGCGGTGGCCACAGCCGGGCGCTCCCCCTGGGTCAGCAGCTGCACGCACTGGGCGGCGGAGTCGGCCCGCTGGTCGTACTGGCCGGGCAGGTATTCCATGGCGAACACCTGGTACTCCTCCGGCAGGCGGAAGTCCTCGCCGTACACAGCGTCCATATTGGGCTCGGACAAAATGGTGCGGGCCGCGGCGGCGAACTGCTCCTGTGACAGCCCTGAAACATCATACCGATTTAAAATGCGCACTTCCTCCAGGCCCTGGATACCCAGGTTCCCCTTCAGGTCAGAAAGCATCTGCTGCGCTTCGATATCAAACCCCTGTTTTTTCTCAACGAATACCCGTGTGACCATGACTTCATCCTTTCTCCAGCGGGAGGCTGGGCAAAGAGTTTTTTCCAATAAGGCTGCCCGGGGCAGTCCATTCCCACGCGCCCTATCCCCGGGGCAAAAAAGCGGGCTCCTGTGTCAACCATCATTGTAACACAAGCGCCCGATTTAATAAAGTTCTCTCCTGGATTTTTCTCAAAGTTTTCTGTTTTTACGAATTTTCCCCAGTTCCTGTGGAGAAACGCTTCCCATGTCGCCAATGGACAGGGCCACGCTGTGCTTGATGGGTTTCCATTGGATGTTCCCGCAGACACCCATGGCCATGGCGATGCCAAAGCTGAAGATAAAGAAGGGGAAGGTAAAGAGATAGGCGATCTTCCTGCCAGGGGTACAGTGGATACGTTTCCACTCTGTAATCAGCGGCAGCGCACCCATGAGCAGCATTACAAAATAAGAGTTGACAGCCGCAAGCGTCACGGAGGTGAAGAAAATGTTCATCTGGTCGCGGGCGGTGACCATGCCCACGATAAACATGGCGACGTTCACAAGCAGGCTGAGCACGGTGATTACCACTGCGGGGATGGTGCACATCAGCATATCGAAAGCGGCAAATCTGCCGTCCGCCAACATGGATTTCACCAGGCCCCCGCCCCGTTTGGCAACCACCTGTAAGTAACCCTTTACCCAGCGTGAACGCTGGTTGAGGGATTGCAGAAAACTGGTGGGCTGCTCGTCATAGATCACGGCGTCTGGGCAGTAGGCGATGCGCTTGCCCCGGCAGACCAGGTCTGCCGTAAACTCCAGATCCTCCGTAAGCAGGAAATATTCCCAGCCGCCCACCTCATCCAGGATGTCCTGGGAGAAGAGGAAACCCGTGCCGGACACGGCACAGCTGGTGTGGAGGAAATCCCTGGGGCGGTTGAGATACTCCGATTCCCGGATGAAGTACAGCCCATAGCCGGCGGTGATCCAATTGTCGCCGTAATTCTTGGTGTTGCGGTAGCTGGTGACCACCTGCTCGCCGGAAGAAAAGGCCTTGTTCATCTCGGTGATGTAATGGGGGTCCAGCAGGTTGTCCGCATCGAAAACGAAATACCCGTCGTACCCCTCCGGGCGCTCTTCCCGGATCCTTTCCAACAGGAAGGCCAAAGCATACCCCTTGCCCACCTGGAGCTTATTAAACCGCTCAAAAACCTGGGCGCCGTGTTCCCGAGCGATCCGGGCGGTGCCGTCGGTGCAGTTGTCTGCCACCACGTAAACGTCCACCAAGTCCCGGGGATAGTCCTGGCCGCGGATGCTGTCGATCAGCTGGCCGATGACGGCACTCTCATCCCGGGCGGCGATGAGCACCCCATAACGGCACAGCTTTTTGGCGGTAAAGGTCCGCCGCTTCCCCAAAAGCCGCACCAAGGCAAACACCGCTTGGTAACAATAGCACACCGTGAACAGGGCAGCCATGAGAAAATTAATGATGGATAAAGTTTCCATAAATCCAATCTCCTTTCCAACGCGGGGGGATGGTCCCATGAAACACATTTATTCTAATAGGCAACCATCAACAAATCTCCAACCCCAGGTGGGAGAACCACGGTTTTTCACAATCGCCGGCCAGCACGGCCGGTAAACTTCCCGTTTGAAAAACAGCGGCGGCATTCAAACCGCCTTTATTTTAGCACATAGAAATCATATTGTGAATAAATTAAGTACAACAGAATAAGATTCTTAAAAAAGCCTTAACATTTTGGACGACCGCAAAAAAATTTTGCCAAATTTGATTTTAGGGCTTGCTTTTTTTGAAAAATTCGTGTAGAATAATCAGGCAACAAAAATCCGGGCGCTTAGCTCAGCTGGCTAGAGCACCTGCTTGACGTGCAGGGGGTCAGCGGTTCAAGTCCGTTAGCGCCCACCAGCGGCAAGCTGCCGCTCCCAAATCGCGAATCCCACCTCAGTGGGGTTCGCGATTTTTATTGCCCGCGGTTTCCTCCCTCTCCCCTTGGGAACGCCCAACAGGGAAGATCCCAACAGGGGGATAGCCGCCACGCCCTTGTGTCCCTTGACTTTCCCCGCAGCCTGTGCTAAAATTATGCTGTTAAAGTGGCCGCTGCCAGTGGGCTCCGGCTCGCTCATTTTTTAAAAGAATGGAGAGATTTGTCATGGAACGGATCAAGACTTTAGATACCCGGAACCTGTGTGAGAGCGCCAAGAACGGCGGCTGCGGCGAGTGCCAGACCTCCTGCCAGTCCGCTTGCAAGACCAGCTGCGGCGTGGCCAACCAAAAGTGCGAAAAGAACGACAAATAACATCCAAACATAAAAAAGCCGCCGCCTTCCAGGCGGCGCTTTTTCTGTCAGGGAGGACCCTTTATGGTACATCAATATCAACTCAACGGTTATAACATCGTGCTGGACACCTGCTCCGGCAGCATCCACGTGGTGGATGAGGTGGCTTACGACGTCATCGCCCTGTTTGAAACCCACACGCCTGACGCCATTGTACAGGCCATGTTGGAGAAATATGGGGACGCCGTGACAGAGCAGGACATCTGCGACTGCATCGCCGACGTGCAAAGCCTGAAAGACGCCGGCAAGCTCTTCTCCCCCGACACCTTCGCGGACCTGGCCGGCACGTTCAAAGAGCGCTCCGGGGATGTGGTGAAAGCCCTGTGCCTCCACGTGGCCCACACCTGCAACTTAAACTGCGACTACTGCTTCGCCAGCCAGGGCAAGTATCACGGCGACCGGGCCTTGATGAGCTTTGAAGTGGGCAAGCAGGCCCTGGATTTCCTCATGGACCACTCAGGCACCCGGCGGAACCTGGAAGTGGACTTCTTCGGCGGCGAGCCTCTGATGAACTGGGACGTGGTCAAGCGCCTGGTCCAGTACGCCCGCAGCGTGGAGAAAGAGCGGGGGAAGAACTTCCGGTTCACCCTCACCACCAACGGGATGCTCATTGACGACGACGTGATCGACTTTGCCAACCGGGAGATGAGCAACGTGGTGCTGTCCCTGGACGGCCGCAAGGAGATCAACGACCGCACCCGGGTGGACTACCAGGGCCACGGCAGCTACGACCGGATCGTGCCCAAGTTCCAGAAGCTGGTGGCAGCCCGGGGGGGCAAAAACTACTATATGCGGGGCACCTTCACCCACGCAAACCCCGACTTCACCAAGGACCTGTTCCACATGGCCGACGACCTGGGCTTTACAGAGCTGAGCATGGAGCCGGTGGTCTGCGCCCCCGATGACCCTGCCGCCCTGACCCCCGAGGATCTGGAAGTGGTGAAAGAGCAGTATGAGATCCTGGCGAAAGATATGCTCCGCCGGGAAAAAGAGGGCAAGCCCATCACCTTCTACCACTATATGTTGGACCTCACCGGCGGCCCCTGCATCTACAAGCGGATCTCCGGCTGCGGCTCCGGCACGGAATATATGGCGGTCACCCCCTGGGGCGACCTGTACCCCTGCCACCAGTTCGTGGGGGAGGAATCCTACAAGCTGGGGGACATCTGGAACGGCGTTACCAACACCGCCCTGCGGGAGGAGTTCCGTTCCTGCAACGCCTACGCCCGGCCCGACTGCAAAGACTGCTGGGCAAAGCTCTACTGCTCCGGCGGCTGCGCTGCCAACGCCTTCCACGCCACCGGCAACATCCGGGGCATTTACGAGGCCGGCTGTGAGCTGTTCCGCAAGCGCATCGAGTGCGCCATCATGATGAAAGCCGCCAAGGAAACCCAGCAATGAACACCCCGGTGGTAGACTTCGTCCGGCGCTATGGGGAGAGCGGCATTTCCCGGCTCCATATGCCCGGCCACAAGGGGCAGCCCTTTTTGGGCTTTGAAAGCTGGGACATCACCGAGATCCAGGGCGCCGACGCCCTCTTCGAAGCGGAAGGCATCCTGCGGGAAAGCGAGGAAAACGCCACGGGGCTTTTCGGCTCCCGGCGCACCTTCTACTCCACCGAGGGCTCCAGCCACTGCATCCGGGCCATGCTGTACCTGGCCTTGACCAACCGCCCTGCCGGGGCAGCCCCGCTGGTGGTGGCCGCCCGGAACGTCCACCGGGCCTTTGTGTCCGCCGCAGCCCTTCTGGACCTGGAAGTGGCGTGGCTGTGGCCGGAGGAGAGCCGCTCCCTGTGCGGGTGCCCCATCTCCCCCCGGCAGCTGGAGGAAACCCTAAAGCGCCTGCCCGCCCCCCCTGCGGCGGTGTACCTCACCTCCCCGGACTATTTGGGCGGCATGGGGGAGATCGCGGCCCTCTCCCAGGTGTGCCACCGGTTCGGCACCCTGCTGGCGGTGGACAACGCCCACGGGGCGTACCTGCGGTTTTTAAGCCCCTCCCTCCATCCCCTGGACCTGGGGGCGGACCTGTGCTGCGACTCCGCCCATAAGACCTTGCCTGTGCTCACCGGCGGGGCTTACCTGCACATTGCCAAAACCGCCCCGGCGTCCTTAGCGGAAAACGGGAAAACCGCCCTGGCGCTGTTTGGCTCCACCAGCCCATCCTATTTGACCCTGTGCTCCCTGGACCAGTGCAACCGGTATCTGGCGGAGGGGTACCCTGCCCGCTTGCAGGAAACCGCCGCCCAGCTGGAAGCCCTGAGAGCCCAGCTGAGGCAGGCTGGCTGGCAGGTGGAGGTAAGCGACCCCCTGCGGGTGACCCTCCGGGCGGTGGAGGGCCTTTCGGGACAGGCCCTGGCCCAGCGCCTGCGCCAAGGGGGCGTGGAGTGCGAGTACGCCGACCAGGATTTCCTGGTGCTGATGGCCACCCCGGAAAACACCCGGGAAGATTTTGAACGGGTGCTGGCAGCCCTGGGGGAAACCCGGCTGCCGCCCAGCCCCCTTCCCTGCCTGCCCCTGGCGCGGGGGCGGCAGGTGTGTTCCATCCGCCAGGCGCTGTTTTCCCCCCACGAGCTGGTTCCCGCGGAAGGCTCCTTGGGGCGGGTGTGCGGCATCCCCACGGTGGGGTGCCCCCCCGCCGTGCCCATCGCTGTGGCCGGGGAGGAGATCGGCCCCCAGGCGTTGGAGCTGTTCCAGCGCTACGGTGTCCACAAGGTGGATGTGCTCTCCCAGGACCCTTCTTTTTAAAGCAGGTTCCTTCGGCCCTCCCTTCGCCCAGAGGGGAGGGCTTTTTGCCGCTTTTTAGCCAGGTGGGAAGTTAGTCACGGTTTTGTAACAAATCAAAAAAAAGAGTGTGATACAATAAATTTCCGAATTTGCCGCGGCCAGCCCCCCGGGCTGTGCTGTTTTTTATGGAAAGGAAGGATCACCAGAACCTATGCTGGAACTGAAACACATCACCAAGGAATACCCCGCCGGCGGCCAGCCCGTGGAAGCGCTGAAAGGCGTGGACCTCCAATTCCGGGAAAGCGAGTTCGTGTCCATCCTGGGGCCTTCGGGCTGCGGAAAGACCACCCTGCTGAACATCATCGGCGGCCTGGACCAGTACACCTCCGGCGACCTGGTCATCAACGGCCGGTCCACCAAGGACTTTAAAGACCGGGACTGGGATGCCTACCGGAACCACTCCATCGGCTTTGTCTTCCAAAGCTACAACCTGATCCCCCACCAGACCGTGCTGCAAAACGTGGAACTGGCCCTGACCCTCTCCGGCGTGTCCAAGGGGGAGCGCCGCCGCCGGGCCAAGGAAGCCCTGGAGCAGGTGGGCCTAGGCAGCCAGCTGCGCAAGCGCCCCAGCGAGATGTCCGGCGGCCAGATGCAGCGGGTTGCCATCGCCCGTGCCATTGTCAACGATCCGGACATCATCCTGGCCGACGAGCCCACCGGCGCCTTGGACACGGAAACCAGCATCCAGGTCATGGAGATCCTCAAAGAGATCGCCAAGGACCGGCTGGTGGTGATGGTCACCCACAACCCGGACCTGGCCCAGCAGTACTCCACCCGCATCGTCCGGATGCTGGACGGGGAAGTCACCGGCGATTCCGCCCCCCTGTCCCCCCAGGAGGCCCAGGCACAGCGGAAGCAGTCCCTGGAAAAATCCCAGGCGGCCCAAAGGGAAAAGCTCCCCGCCATGTCCTTTGCCACCTCCTTCGGCCTGTCTTTGAAAAACCTGTTCACCAAAAAGGGACGCACCGCCCTGACCTCCTTCGCGGGGAGCATCGGCATCATCGGCATCGCCTTGATCTATGCCGTCAGCCAGGGCACCACCGCCTATATTGACGCCATCCAGGAGGACACCCTCTCCTCCTACCCCCTGACCCTGGAATCCCAAACCATGGACCTGGGCTCCCTGATGGAGGAATTCATCAGCGCCGCCCAATCTGACAGCGATCACGGCCTGGAAGGCGTTTACGAAAAGCCCATGGTGTACAACATGGTCAACGCCCTCAGCGCCGCTGAAACCATCGAAAATGACCTGCAGCCCTTTAAAGAGTACCTGGAAAACCGCCGCTCCGACCCGGAGGACCCTCTCCATGACGCGGTCAGCGGGGTGCAGTACACCTATGACACCCAGCTGCTGGTGTACACCGAGTCCGTGGACGGCGCCATCCTCCACGCCGATTCCCAGGAACTGATGGAAAACCTGCTGCAGGAATATTTCAGCATCGACATGGGTGCTATGACCGATCTGCGGGACAGCTACGGCAGCATGGAGGCCCTGTCTTCCCTGTCCCCCGCGGGCAGCTCCGTGGTGCTGTGGCAGGAGATGCTTTCCGGGGACGGAGGCGCCCTTGTAAGCCCCCTGCTGGAAAGCCAGTACGACCTGGTGTACGGCTCCTGGCCCAACGACTACAACGAAGTGGTGCTGGTGCTGGACGAAAACAACGAGCTGGACGACATGGCCCTGTACGCCCTGGGCCTGAAACCCCAGGAAGAGATGGACGCCATCATGCAGGCCGCGGTGGACCAGACGGAAGTGGAGCTGGATTCCCAAAGCTGGAGCTATGAGGAGATCTGCTCCCGGGAGTACAAAACTATTTTAAACTCCTCCTGCTACGCCTTTGACGAGGCAAGCGGCCTGTACGCCGACCTGCGGGAAAGCGACGCGGGCCTGCGGTACCTGTATGACAACGGGGTGGCCTTAAAGGTTTCCGGTATCATCCGGCCCGACGAGGACGCTTCGGCCCATATGCTCTCCGGTTCCATCGGCTATACCAGCGCCCTGACGGAATACCTGGCCCAGCAGGCAGCGGATTCCCCGGCGGTGCAGGCCCAGCTGGACAGCCCCAACAAGGACATCTTCACCGGGCTGCCCTTCCAGGAGAGCACCGGCAGCCTCACCGATGAGGAAAAGGAAGCCGCTTTCCGGGAGTATGTTTCCCTGCTGGATGAGCAGGGGAAGGCCGACACCTACCTGGCCATCCAGAGCATCCCCTCCCAGGAGCAGCTGGACGCCGCGGTGGAGCAAGCCACCGGCTCCATGGACCGGGCCAAAATGGAGGAAACCCTGCTGTCCGCCCTGACGGCCCAGGCCGGCCTGGACCAGGAAGAGGTGGAGGGCTACGTCACCGCCATGAGCGATGAGGAACTGACCCAGCTGTTCACCCAGATGGTGCAGGAGCAGTACAAGGCCCAGTATGCCGCCGGGGTCCAGCAGCAGATGGCCGGGATGGACGCTTCCCAGCTGGCCGCTGCCCTGGACGCCGCCCTGGATACCTACACCGCCGCCCAGTGCGGGGAGTATTACGACCAGGCGCTCACCTTCTCCGACTCCACCTACGAGGACAATCTGCTGAAACTGGGGTATGTAGACCTGGATGACCCGGCCTCTATCAACCTGTATGCCGCCTCCTTTGAGGACAAAGACGTGATCGAGCAGGCCATCGCCGGCTACAACGATTCGGTGGACAGCTTGCAGCAGATCCAGTACACCGATTATGTCGGGCTGATGATGTCCTCCATCACTACCATCATCAACGCCATCACCTACGTGCTCATTGCCTTTGTGGCCGTGTCCCTGGTCGTGTCCTCCATCATGATCGGCGTCATCACCCTGATCTCCGTCCAGGAGCGCACCAAGGAGATCGGCATCCTCCGGGCCATCGGCGCCTCCAAACGCAACGTATCCCGGATGTTCAACGCCGAAACCATCATCATCGGCTTTGCCTCCGGCGCCCTGGGCGTGATCATCACCGGCCTGCTGTGCATCCCCATCAACGCTATCCTCCACAGCGTCACCGGCATCCAGACCTTAAACGCCTATCTGCCCCCCCAAGTGGCCTTGGTCCTGGTGCTCATCAGCACGGGCCTGACCCTGTTCTCCGGGATTATCCCCTCCCGCAGCGCCGCCAAGAAAGACCCTGTGGTGGCCCTGCGCACGGAATGAGATTGCCGGGCTTCCCAGTAAGAATATCCCGTTAAAAGCCGGACCGGAAAGGGCCTGCCGCAAACTGCGGCAGGCCTTTTTTCCACTTTGGAAAAGGTGGTCTTTTTCTCAACTTTTCACCGGGGATTGTTTTAAAAGCCCTTGACAAAAAAAAGGATATGCCTTAAAATTAGTTCGTAACCTAACAATAAAAAAGGAAAAGTTCCCATGACCCGTTCCGTCCGCGGCAAGTTCCCATCGGCCTGGCCGGACGGTTTTGTGCCTTTACGGGTGCCGCTTTCCCAGGGGGGAAAGGTCTTGGCGGGAAGAGTTCACTTGGAAAGGAAGGTCTTTCTATGATTAAAACTCTGGCGAAAAGCATACGGGAGTACAAAAAGCCATCGATTTTAGCCCCTGTTTTCGTCACCGGCGAAGTCATTATGGAATGTATCATTCCCTTTGTCATCGCCAACCTGGTCAACGAAATCAAGGCGGGCATCTCCATGTCCAAGCTCCTGTCTTACGGCGGGCTGCTTGTGGTGATGGCGGGCCTGTCCCTGGCGTTCGGCGCACTGGCAGGCGCGGCCTGCTCCACCGCCAGCTGCGGCTTTGCCCGCAACCTGCGCAAGGATATGTTCTACAAGATCCAGGGGTATTCCTTTGAAAACATCGACAAGTTCTCCGTGTCCAGCCTGGTCACCCGGCTGACCACCGACATCACCAACGTGCAGATGGCTTACATGATGATCATCCGCACCGCTGTGCGCAGCCCCCTGATGCTGATCTTCTCCTTTATCATGGGCTTTGTCATGGGTGGGAAAATGGCCTGGATCTTCCTGGTGATCATCCCCTTCCTGGGGGTCGGGCTGTTCTTCATCATCCGGAAAACCATGCCCTTGTTCCGCCGGGTATTCCGCAAGTACGACGCTTTGAACGCCTCCATCCAGGAGAACATCCGGGGTATGCGGGTGGTAAAAGCCTATGTGCGGGAAGACTATGAGAAAAAGAAATTCAATTATGCCGCGGAAGAGCTGCAAAAAGATTTCACCCATGCCGAGCGCATCATGGCCTTAAACAACCCTTTGATGCAGTTCTGCACCTACATCATCATGATTTTTGTCATGTCCTTCGGCTCCTACACCGTCATCACCACCCAGGGCCTGGACCTGGATGTGGGCCAGATGTCTTCCATGCTCACCTATGGGTTCCAGATCCTCATGAGCCTGATGATGCTCTCCATGATCTTCGTGATGATCACCATGTCTTTGGAGTCTGCCGAGCGTATTGTGGAAGTGCTCTCTGAGGAAAGCACCCTCCAAAACCCCGAGAACCCTGTCATGGAAGTGAAAGACGGCTCTATCGACTTCAACCACGTAAACTTCAAGTACTCCAAGGCCGCCAGCCGCATGGCCCTTTCGGATATCGACCTGCACATCAAGTCCGGGGAGATCATCGGCGTTTTGGGCGGCACCGGTTCCTCCAAAACCACCCTCATCCAGCTGATCCCCCGTCTGTACGACGTCACCGAGGGCAGCGTCCAGGTGGGCGGCGTGGACGTGCGCAACTACGACTTGGAAACCCTCCGCAACCAGGTGGCTGTGGTGCTGCAAAAGAACGAGCTGTTCTCCGGCACTATCAAGGAAAACCTGCGCTGGGGCAACCCCAACGCCACCGACGAGGAACTGGAGGAGGCTTGCCGGCTCTCCCAGGCGGACGAGTTTATCCAGCAGTTCCCCATGAAATACGATACCCACATCGAGCAGGGCGGTTCTAACGTGTCCGGCGGCCAGAAACAGCGGCTGTGTATTGCCCGGGCCTTGTTGAAAAAACCCAAGATCCTTATCCTGGACGACTCCACCAGCGCTGTGGACACCCGCACCGACGCCCTGATCCGCGCGGGTTTCCGGGAATTTATCCCGGAAACCACCAAGATCATCATTGCCCAGCGCGTGGCCTCCGTGCAGGACGCGGACCGGATCCTGCTGATGAACAACGGCGCGATCGAGGCCATCGGCAGCCATGAGGAGCTGATGGAAAACAGCCCCGTGTACCGGGAGATCTACACGTCTCAGAACCGGATCAGCTCCCAGGAACAAGGAGGTGCCAACGAATGAGGAGAAAAGGCGGCGCGCCCCTGCCAAAGGGCCAACGGAAAGACATTTTAATGCGGGTTATAAAAACCGTTTTCAGCTTTTACCCGGTGATGCTCCCCATCGCCTTGCTATTCATCCTGTTCAACGCCATCATCAGTTCCATCCCCTCCGTGTTCATGCAAAATATCATTGCCCTGGTGGAACAGAGCTGGAAAACCGGCGACTGGGCCTCTGTGGCGGGGCAGATTGGCCGTTTGATAGGCATCCTGGTGGTGCTGTATGTGCTCAGCCTGGCGGCCGGCGCCACGTACAACCAGTTGATGGCCATCATCACCCAAGGTTCCCTGGCGAAAATGCGCAAAAAAATGTTCAACCATATGCAGGACCTGCCCATCCGTTATTTCGACTCCCACAACCACGGCAACGTGATGAGCTATTACACCAACGATATCGACACCCTCCGCCAGATGGTTTCCCAAAGTATGCCCAACCTGCTGGTTTCGGTAGTCACGATCGTAAGCGTCATCAGCATCATGCTGTACTACAGCGTGTGGATGACCCTGGTGGTGGCCTTCGGCGTATGCTTTATGGTGCTGGTGGTCAAGAAGATCGGCGGCCAGTCCTCCCGGTACTTCCTGAAGCAGCAGCAGGCCATCGGCCGGGCTGAGGGCGTGGTGGAAGAGATGATGAACGGCCAAAAGGTGGTCAAGGTCTTCTGCCACGAGGAAGAGGCCAAAGCAGTCTTTGACGAGGTCAACGACGAGCTGTTCTACAACGCTGAAAAGGCCAACCGCTACGCCAATATGCTCATGCCCATCCTGGGCAACATCGGCAACGTGCTGTACGTGATCGTAGCCATTGCAGGCGGCGCCATGTACCTGGCAAACGTCCCCAACCTGAGCATCTCCGGCTTGGCTTTCAGCATCAGCATCCTGATCCCCTTCTTGAACATGACCAAGCAGTTCGCCGGTTCCATCGGCCAAGTGTCCAACCAGCTGAACTCCGTGATCATGGGCTTGGCTGGTGCCAAGCGGATCTTTGACTTAATGGATGAGCAGGTGGAAACCGACGAAGGCTATGTGACCCTGGTCAACGCCAAAGAGGGCAAAGACGGCAGCCTCACCGAGTGCAGCGAACGCACTAACCTGTGGGCTTGGAAACATCCCCACAGCGACGGCACCGTGACCTACACCCGCCTGCAAGGCGATGTACAGTTCTTTGACGTGGATTTCGGCTACACACCGGACAAAGTGGTGCTGCACGACATCAGCCTGTACGCCAAACCCGGCCAGAAAGTGGCCTTCGTGGGTTCCACCGGCGCCGGCAAGACCACCATTACCAACCTGATCAACCGGTTCTACGATATCGCCGACGGCAAGATCCGTTACGATGACATCAATATCAATAAGATCAAAAAGGCGGACCTCCGGCGGTCTTTGGGCATGGTGCTCCAAGACACCAACCTGTTCACCGGCACCGTGATGGAAAACATCCGCTATGGCCGTTTGGACGCCACCGACGAGGAATGCATTGCCGCCGCCAAGCTGGCCGGCGCTCACGACTTCATCACCCGTCTGCCCGATGGCTATAACACCCCCTTGAAGGGCAACGGCTCCAACCTGTCCCAGGGCCAGCGGCAGCTGCTGTCCATTGCCCGGGCCGCTGTGGCCGACCCGCCCGTGATGATCCTGGACGAGGCAACCTCTTCCATCGACACCCACACCGAGGCCATTGTCCAGAAGGGCATGGACGCTCTGATGAAAGGCCGCACGGTGTTCGTCATTGCCCACCGGCTCTCCACGGTCCAGAACTCCGACGCCATCATGGTGCTGGACCACGGCCGCATCATTGAGCGGGGCACACATGACCAGCTGATCGCCCTCCACGGCACTTACTATCAGCTGTATACCGGCGCATTGGAACTGGAATGAGCCCCTCTCGAGCAAGAAAAAGGGAACGCAGCCTTCAAAGGGCCGCGTTCCTTTTTTTGCCCCGCCTATTGGGAACGCTTCCCCCACCGGCGGTAAAAAGCAAGGCCGGCTTGCGTTTTGCCCGGTTCCCTGGTATAATGGGAGGGAACCAAGGGGGGAACTGTTGTGAAACAGGCCAGCAAACAATTGCATCTTGACGGCGGGCTGGAAACGGCCCGCTTTTTTATTTGTGCTTTATTACAGTAACGGGGGGAAGTAACGCAATGACCACAGAAAATAAAACCACAAAGAAGGTGGCTCACGCCGCCTGGAAGCTCCTGCTGGTGTTGGCAGGCAACACATTGTACGCTTTAGGGGTTGCTCTGTTTGTGCTGCCCACAGGGCTGATCACCGGAGGCACCACCGGCCTGGGCCTGGTGGCCCAAAACTATCTACGCATCCCCTTGCCGGCCTTTGTGGCGGTGTTCAACGTGGCCATGTTCCTATTAGGGCTGGCGGTTCTGGGGAAAGTTTTTGCCCTGACCACAGTTATCAGCTCTTTTTATTACCCGTTCATCCTGGCGGTGTTCCAGGGGGCCATTGGGGACACGCACCTCACCGACGACCCGTTGCTGGCCACCATCCTGGCCGGGGTGATGATCGGCGCAGGCATGGGCATTGTCATCCGGGCCGGCGCCTCCACCGGCGGCATGGACATCCCGCCCCTGGTGCTGCAAAAAAAGCTAAAAATCCCGGTTTCCCTGTCCCTGTACGCCTTTGACTGCTGTGTCCTGCTGCTCCAGGCCCTGTTTTCCAACGTGGAACAGGTGCTTTACGGCCTGGTACTGGTGCTGTTGTACACCCTCACCTTGAACAAGGCCCTGATGCTGGGCACCGGCCAGATGCAGCTGAAGGTGGTGAGCAAGCAGTACCAGGCCATCAGCCAGGCCATCCAAAAGCAGATGGACCGGGGCACCACCCTGTTCCACAGCCAAGGGGGCTATGACGGGAAAGAGGGCTCCACGGTGCTGACGGTGGTAGACCGCCGGGAGCTTTCCAAGCTGACGGAGCTGGTCACCTCCATCGACCCCAACGCCTTTATGGTGGTGAGCCAGGTCAACGAGGTCCGGGGCCGCGGCTTCACCCTGCCCAAGCGGTACGGCAAAAAAGGCTGAGGCCAGCCCCCTGCCCCCATCGCTGGGCGGCAGCCAGCGGACACACGCTGCTTTCCACGCCCTGTTTCAGCCCAGGGCCACATCCAACACCATCATCACCAAAAAGCCCGCCATGACCCCCAAGGTGCCCACGTTGGAGTGTTCCCCCAAATGGGCCTCGGAGATCAGCTCTTCCACCACCACATAGAGCATGGCGCCGGCAGCAAAGGCCAGCAGCCAGGGCAGCAGGGGTTGGATGCTCCCCGCCACCAGCACTGCCAAGATGCCGAAAATGGGCTCCACAATGCCGGAAAGGCCCCCGTAGACAAAGCTCTTCCAGGCAGGCAATCCCTCTTGCCGCAGAGGCAGGGAAATGGCCGCCCCTTCGGGGAAGTTCTGGATGCCCATGCCAATGGCCAGGGCCATGGCCCCGGCGTAGAGGGCGGGGTCATCCCCGTGCTGGGCAGCCAAGGCAAAGGAGAACCCCACTGCCATGCCCTCGGGGATGTTGTGCAGCGTCACGGCAAAAATCAACAGGGTGGTGCGCCGCCAGGCGGAGGAATGGCCCTCCGGCTCTTTGGCCCCCAGGTGCAGGTGGGGCATGACGAAGTCCAAGGCCATCAAAAAGCCCACCCCCAGCAGGAAGCCTCCCGCCGCGGGGAGCCATCCGGGCATCCCCCAGTTTTGAGCCTCTTCAATGGCGGGGATCAGCAAACTCCACACGGAAGCCGCCACCATCACCCCGGCAGCAAACCCCAAAAAGATCCGCTGAGCCCCTGCGGTCACCCGCTTCCGAAAGAAAAACACCATGGCCGACCCCAGGGCGGTCATGAAAAAGGTGAATCCCGTCCCGGCCGCGGCCCACGCAACTGCCTGCATATCGTCCCCTCCTCGTCTGGTAAGAACCTCTCTTGTTGAGAGAATTATACACGGCTAACCCCTTTTTGTCAAACAGGAAAAGAGGAGGCCGCAGCCTCCCCTTCTTCCACGTCCCGCCGTTTTTCAATGGCCCGGCGACACCCCATCAACCGCTCCCCAGCTGCCTGGGGCCGCCCGGCACTGGGAAAAACAGGGGCGTTTACCTGGCTTTCTTGGCCGCCCCATCCACCAGCTGCACAAGGGCAACCGCCGGGCCGTCTGTCACGGTGGGGAAACTGATGTTCACCTGGTTGCCGTCTCTGTCCCCCCAGATGGTATTCTCCCCCTTCGCCACGCCGTTTTCCGGGCTGAGCAGGGCGATCTCCTCCCCATTGTCAGGAAGCACCGCACCGGCCTGCTGGGAAAGGGCCAGCCACACGGCTTCCGGGTCCTCCTCCCCGGCAGAAACCACATAGCTGACAGACACCAGCACCATGCCCTGGGGTTCCGAGGTCAGCGTGTTTTCCTGGAAAGCCACGATCTCGGTCACCTGGGGCAGGCCAGCCACTTCCAGCTCTTGGACCAGCCGCTTGCCCCCTTGCGCCTCTTCCAGCTGGCTCTCACTCCAGCCGTTGGCCTCCAGCACTTCCTCCATGGGATCCATTACCCGGCCCCGGCTGGAGAGCAGGGCGCCGTCCTGCAAAACCATCTCAAACAGGTTGCCGTCGCTGCCGCCGTTTGTTTCCGGGGCGCAGCCCGACAGGGCGCCGCACCCCAGCAGAAGCGCCAAACTCCACGCCAGGATCTTTCGCGAGATATTCCTCATAACTATCCTCCTTTACACTTTTCCAGCCTCGGTTCTGCCTTCGTCCATATTCTATATTATAGAATAATTCCCCCAAAAACAAGCATTTTTATAATTCTTCTGCAATTTCATCAATGGCGGGCACGAAAAAAAGGAGGGCTTTCACCCTCCTTTTATCCCGTGCTTTCCAATACCACGGCCTGCATCCCCACGCCTTCGAAGGCTTCCTCCACCTGCTCTTTGGGATAGGCCACGTTTTTCCCTGCCATGGGATCGTTAAAGAGGTAGGTATCCCCGTCCTCCCCGGTAAGGAGCAAACAGTGCAGGGGATAGATCCAGGTGAACAGCTCCCCGGTGCCCTCCAAATAATACTGGTTTGCCGGGGTGGGCTCCGCCATGTCAATGGTGGCCCACACCATCACCGGCGTCCCCTGGGACACGTACTCCTCACAAAGCTGGGGCAAGCCCTCCCCGTACAGTTCCTTCACGGAAAGGCTGTCCACGCCGCGATCCTGGAGGAGCTCCTCCAGGGCCCCGGTAATTACCGGGGCGTAGCAGCCCCAGCCCTCCTCCGAATAGGGGCTCCCCAAAAACACCTCCCAAGGGCTCGGGCCAACCACCGCCCCCGTGGCGTCTTGATGAGGGGCCTCCCCCTGGGGCAAGTAGCCGTCGATAAACTCCTCCACGGTCACATCCACCCCGGCGTATTGCAGGGCCATCACCGCTGTGACGCTTTCACAGCCGGTGGGGTATTTCTCCCGCTGGTCGATAAAGGGGGCATCCAGTGCCTTGGTGACCGTCACCCCACCCGCTTTCTGGCGCAAGGCGCCGTGAACCACCGGGGACTGCCCCAGCAGCACCAACAGCGAGCCCCCGGCAAACAGGCAAAGCAACAGCAGCCAGCGCACCCGCACAGGATACCGGCGCCTTCTGCTCATTCTCACGTGTTTCATATTCCTTCCCCTTTCCCATCTGTCATTTACCTATTAGACGAGGGCCCACAGGGAAAAGTAAGCTTTTTTAGGAAATATAGGATTATTTTCACACAGACGCATCCCAGGAAAGGATCGCCCCCAGGCGCTGGGGCAATCCAAACCATCGCCCTGGGGACGCAAAAAAAGGGAACGCCCAAAGGCATTCCCTTTTCGCTTTGTCTTTTCTTTGTTTCACAAGTTACAGGAACTGCATGGGATCCACACGGGTGCCGTTCTGGTACACCTCGAAATGGAGGTGAGGCCCGGTGACGTTGCCGGTGGTGCCCTCATAGCCGATGACCGTACCGGCGGTGACATACTGGCCGGTGGAAACCGCCACAGAACTCATGTGGGCATAACGGGTGGTGTAGGTGCCGTTGTGGTAGATCAGCACATAGTAACCCCAGGAATAGCCCCAGCTGTCGGTGCTGTTTGCTTCAATCACAGTGCCGTCCTCAGCCGCCACAATGGGGGTGCCATAAGGACCGGCGATATCCAAACCCTTGTGGCCGGGATAGCCGTTATAGCCGGCGGAAATGTATGTAACGCCGGGCAAAGGCCAAATGGGGTTAAAACCTTCCACCCCGCCGCCCCCCGTGGGGTAGCTGATGCTGCCGCCGCCATTAGCGGCTTCCTGCTTGGCAGCCTCTTCCGCGGCTTTCTGGGCGGCAATGGCGTCCTGCATTTTCTGCTCGTACTCAGCCAGCTCCGCCTCGTTGGCTTCCAAGGCGTTTTCCGTGGCGCCCTGGGCCCCCTGGATCTCCACTAAGGAAGCTTCATTTTCCGCATAGAGCTGGTCCAGCTCTTCCTGCTTGCTCTCCAAGGTCTTTTGCAGCTCGGCCACTTCTTTCTTCTGGGCCTCGCACTCTTCCCGCTCGGCGCTGGTAGATTCCACATAGGCTTCCAGCTCGTCCACCAGCTGCTGGTCATGAGCGGTCATGGTTTCCACCATGGTAGCGCGGGTGGTGAAATCCGCCAGGCTTTCGGAGTCCAACAGGATCTCCAAGGTGCTCACATTGCCGGCGGTATACAGCGCCACCAGGCGCTCTTTAAACTCATCGATGGTGCCCTGGATGGCCTCTTGGGACTTGTCCAGCTTTAAGGTCAGTTCGTTGATGCTGGCATTTAAGGCGTTGATGTTTTCCCGGGTGGTATCGATCTGTTCCTGCACCAGGTTGATCTGCTCCTGCAAAGTTTCCTGGTAGGCCTGCTTTTCAGCTTCCTGGTCACGCAGGGTTTCCAGCTTGGCTTGCAGATCTTGTTTTTCCTGTTCCAAGCGATCCTGCTGGGCCTGGATCTCGGCCACAGTTTCCGCGGACACACCCAAAGGTACCATAAAAGCCATGCACAGGGCCATAAAACCAGCCCCAAGCCGCTTTCTAAGCTTTCGATTCATAAAGCTTTTCCTCCTCACTGGTATGAAAGACTGAAGCTTGAATTTACATAAATTTTCATCGACTAGCATTGTACCCTAAGAGGAGGCGTTTATATTTCTCATTTAGAACTAAAACGTAAATTTATTTCAAAATCGTTACAACTTGGCGCAAAATCCCCCATATATTGTGATTTTTGAAGGTTTTTTGAAAAAATTTTCAGCGGCGGGCGCCCTTCCGCCGGGAAACCACCCGGAACAGGGGGGCGGGCCGGTAAGGGTGCAGGCTGGGACGCGATTTCCCCTCCCCCGGCCCCCGCAGTGCCGTGAGGGCCACGGTCAAAAAGCCCATGCCCACCAGCCCCCATCCGCCGATCCCCACCGCTCGGGGCGCCGCCGCCATATAGGCAAGCCCGTCCCCCCGGAGGAATAGCACCAGCCCCGTGCAGGCAGCCAGCAGCCAGACCACTCTTTTTCCCATGGCCTGTCCCTCCTTTTCTCAGCTGTGGGGCAGGCACAGGAAATCCAGCAGGAGGTCCACGACCTTGTCCCCCTGGGTGAAGTCCACCTGGGTATCCACCCCAAACAGCCGCACCGCCAACTGGGCGCGGCCCCCAGGCAATTCCTCCACCTCCAGGGGCGGCCGGTCGTCCCCAAAGCTCAATTTCCTGCCCTGGTAATCCACAACCACACACCCCGCCGCCGTGAGCAGCGCAAACAGCGACAGCCCAAAAGACAGGCCAAACCAATTCCTTTTCCGTTTCATGGCGTCACCCCCTCCCTAGGGTGCCCAGGAAACGGCCATTTACTAGGTGCAGCTTTGCAGCACTTCCCCCAGGGCCTCTCCCACCAGCTGCCCTGCGTACCGGGCCTCGCTGACGGTGTTCACCTCGGTGCCGATCTCCACCAGCATACTGCCTGGGGTGGCGTTCATGTTATATTTGCTGTTGGAAAAGCTCATAGGCCGTGCCAGGCCCGGGAACAGCTCCTGGAGCTTTTCCTGCACCCGCAGGTCCAGGCGCAGGTTCTCCTCCCACCGGGGGAAGTCCCCCCAGCTGCCGTCGGCATCGCAGCCGGCCAGCAGCATCACCTGGGCAGCCTTCCGGCCGTTGATGGTGACAGTGGGCTTGTATTTCACCCCGCTGTCCGTGGTCATGGAATCCCTGTGGACATCGATGGTCACCTGGATGGTGGGGTACTCCTCCAAATTCTTTTGCAGCACCTCCCAAGAGCGGCTATAGGACCCATTATATAAGGTATCGTTCACCGTGGTGTCGTGGACCACCCCAAACCCGGCGGCCTCCAGGGCATCCTTTAACGCCTCCCCGGCTGCCACCACGCTCTGCTGGGGGTCGCTGGTACGGGTGTCCATATCGGTGTAGTAAAAGCCGGTGTAGCCCTGGGAATAGGCCTCGCTGGTGTGGGTGTGGTAGATGAGCACTTCCACGCTGCCGTCCCGTTTCAAGTGCACCGAGGGCTCTTCCTGCAAGGCGGCGTTTAAGTCCGTCCCGGAGCCGGTAGTGTCCTTGACAAAAAAGCTGCCCACCTGGGTGCCCCCTGAAATCTGGGTTTCCTCTACGGGGGCCCAGTCCCGGCTGGGGTCTGGGGTGGCCGCTGCCCCTTCCTCCAGCCCCTGGCCCAGGGAAACCACACCGTCGTCGGGAAGGAGATAGGCCAGTTCTTCCACCCTTTGGGCATCTGGGGAAGCTGTGGGGGTGGCCTGGGGCGAGGGCGACTCCTGGGCCTGTATACCTGCTGCAAACAGCAGGGCCTCTTCCCCCTGGGTTTGGGCCCACTCCTGTAATTTCCCAGCCCCGCACCACAGGCACAGGGCCGCCGAACCCAGCAAAACAGCGTTCTTCATCCAATAAAATGCGCCTTTTTTCATAAATTTTTCCCTCTGTCACAAAAAGTTTACAAAGTTCACTTGCGTTGCCTTGGACGTATTTATTATTATAAAAACACCAGATCCCTGTAACCAAACCCGGACCCCTTTCGTCTAATGGACATGAAAAAGGATAAAGCCGGGCTTGCTGGCAGAGAACCATGGGGGCGGGAGTTCTCCCGCCCCTCTTCCTTTTTCTACGTGGAAAAAGGCGCACCTGCTATGGGCACGCCTTTTGACCTACGATATTACCCAGCGGGCAGCTTGCCCCGTGCGGGCACGCACCTTACCAGCCCTGGGACTTCAGATACTCACGGCTGAGGGTGATGGCCTCCATGCGGGGACGGCCGTTGGACTCGTCCTGCTCCACCACCACCCACTGGGAACCGGCGTCAATGGAAGCCTCCAGAATGGGGCCGAAGTCCTGGTCGCCGTGGCCCACGGGACGGAACTCGAACACGCCGTGGCTCTCCTCTTCCTTCACGTCGGTGCCGATAAGCTTGTACATATTGGCGGGCTTGCCCTCCTTGTGGAAGTCCTTCAGGTGGACCAGGGGGGAACGTCCGGTGTACTTGCGCACATAGGCGGCGGGGTCTTCCCCGGCCACTTTCACCCAGCAGGTGTCCAGCTCGGTTTGCAGCAGGTCCGCGGGGATGGTGTCGTAAATGTAATCCAGGGCGTAGCGGCCGTCGGGCATTTTCGCAAACTCGAAGTCGTGGTTGTGATACAGGGTCTGGATGCCGTGGGCTTTGCAGGCCTTGCCGATCTCTTCAAACAGCTTCACGTTGCCCTCAAACTTGGGGGTGCCGGGACGGTCCTCTTCCATCAGGTAGGGGATGGCAATGTATTTCACGCCAATCTCCACATACTGCTGGATGGTGCCCTCCATATCCGCCACCAGATCCTGGAAGGGGACATGGGCAGACAGGGCCACCAGGCCCGCGTCCTCAATGGCGGCTTTCACCTCTTGGGGGGTCAGGCCATACAGCCCGGCCAGCTCCACGCCATCGTAGCCGATCTCTTTAATTTTTTTCATAGTGCCGGCGAAGTCTTTTTCCGCGTCTTCACGGACAGAATAAACTTGCACGGCAACAGGCAAAGTTTTCATGGGGTACTCCTCCTAATCATTGATAAAACGATGCCACATCGTCTGTGTCCATCATATCCCAATCCCGCAGAAAGGTCAAGGGAAGGGTTGAAAAAAAGGGGAGGTTATGTTAGAGTATGCATAGATTATTACATACTATTTACAATTTTCTAAATGACAAATGGGTGCAGGCTATCTGCCGGGACCCTGCCCCAGGAAGGAAGAGGAGATCTATGAAACGAAGCCCCCGCTTCTACTTCGCGCTGTTGTTTGCAAAGGCAACCGCCCGGGTGATGAAGCTGATTGGCCGCAAGGGCACCTCCATGCCCGGGAGCTGGGCCATTATTTTATGCCCGGATTTCCTGGGCCGTATGCCCCGCCCCAAAACCATCATCGGCATTACCGGCACCAACGGGAAAACCACCGTGTCCAACCTGGTGGAGGACATCCTCACCCAGTGCGGGTACGAGTTCACCTGCAACCGTTCCGGCTCCAATGTGGCCACCGGCGTGGCCTCCAGCCTCATCGCCAACTCCACCCTGTTGGGCAAGCCAAAAAACGACTTGGCCGTGTTTGAGCTGGACGAGCGCAGCGCCCCCCGGATTTTGCCCTTTATCAAGCCAGACCTGCTGCTTTGCACCAACATCTTCCGGGACTCTTACAAGCGCAACGCCCACGTGGAGTTCATCCTGGACATTTTGAACACCTATATCCCCGACAGCACCAAGCTGGTGTTGAACGCCGACGACCTGCTGTGCTCCAGCCTGAAACCGGAAAACCGCCGGGTGTTCTTTGGCATTGCCCCCCTGCCCGGGGAGGAGCAAGAGCCCCCCAACATTGTGCGGGACGTGCGTTCCTGCCCCCAGTGCGGCGCGCCCTTAGAATGGGATTACCTGCGGTATCACCACATTGGACAGGCCCACTGCCCCCGGTGCGGGTTTGCCTCCCCCACAGCCAACTACCAGGTGACCGCCCTGGACGCCCGCCATCACCAAATGACGGTTTCCGGCCGGGACAGCGACCAGGATTTCCCCATCCCCAACACCAGCATCATCAACGTGTACAACGCCCTTTCCGCCGTGGCCCTGCTGGGGGAGTTCGGCCTTTCGAAAGAGCGCATTGCCCAATGCATGGGGAACATTTCCATTGTGGAAAGCCGTTACTGGGAAGAGAACGTGGGGGGGCGCCGGCTGGTGCTCCATCTTGCCAAGGGGCAAAACCCCATTGCCTGTTCCCAGGCCTGTGCCAACGTGAAAAAGGCCCCCGGGAAAAAGACGGTGCTCCTGCTGCTGGACGACGCCCACGACAACGCCCATTCCGTGGAAAACAACGCCTGGCTTTACGACACGGACTTTGAGTTTTTAAACGACCCGGACATCCTCCAGGTGGCCGCCGCCGGCCCACGTCACTGGGACACCGCCGTGCGGCTGCTGATGGCGGGCCTGCCCCCGGAGAAGCTCTTACACCAGGAAGACCCCGGGCAGGCTGCCGCCCAAATGGACGTGGCCTCGCCGGACACAGTGTTTGTGCTCTACGACCTGTACGCGGTGGCCCTGGCCCACCAGGTGAAAGACCAGCTGGCAGAACGTATGGCGGCCCTTCCCCCTGTGGAAACAACCGAGGGAAAGGAGGAGCCCAGCCATGAAAATTGAGATCTTATACCCCGAGCGGTGCAACCTGTACGGCGACCTGGCCAATATGGATTACCTGCGCAAATGCCTGCCCCAGGCGGAATTTGCGGAAACGCCCCTGGGAGAAACGCCCCAATTTGCCCGGGAAAAGGTGGACATGGTTTACTTGGGTCCCATGACCGAGCAGGCCCAGGAGCAAGTCCTGGAGCAGCTGGCCTCCTGGACGGGACGGATCGTGGAACTGGTGAAGCAGGACGTGGTGTTCCTGTGCACAGGCAACGCTTTGGAGCTTTTCGGGGAGGCCATCCTCAAAGAGGACGGCAGCCGCATCCCCTGCCTGGGGCTGTTCCCCCTCACCGCCCAGCGGGACATGATGCACCGCCACAACAGCGTGTTTTTGGGCAGCTTTGAAGCAGGCCCTGTGACAGGGTTCAAGTCCCAGTTCACCACCGCCAAGACCAGCTCTGGGGAACTGAAGCTGTTTGGGGTGGAAAAGGGCATGGGCCTCAACAAAAAGTGCCCCTTTGAAGGGGTGCGCTTCCGCAATTTCTTCGGCACCTATCTCTTGGGGCCGCTGCTGATCAACAACCCTCCGTTCACCAAGTACCTGCTCTCCCGGCTGGGGGTGGAGAACCCCATCCTGGCCTTTGAGAAGGAAGTCCAGGCCGCTTACGAAAAACGGCTGGAGGATTTTAAGACAAAGGTATGACAAAAGGGCCCGCTGCACCAGGCAGCAGGCCCTTTTTCCCGTTTCTGTCCCGCCCATTAGCAAGCGGTGACCCGGCCGGCTTTGGCGTCCAGGCAGACCACCGCACCGCTTTTCAGCAGTTCCGTGGCGTGCTGGGCACCGGTGAGCACCGGCTTGTCCATGGCCAGGCCCACAATGGCGGCGTGGGTGTTGGCCCCGCCCTCCTCGGTGATGATCCCCGAGCAACGCCGCAGGTACTCCACAATGGTGTTATTGGTTTCAGGCACCACCAGGATGTCCCCATCCCGGAAGCGCCCCGGGATATCGGAAAGCCGCTTGCACACGCACAGCCGGGCGGAAACGCTCCGCTGGGTGACCCCATCCCCGGTGAGCAGCACATGGCCCACCACGTGGACTTTCATCATGTTGGTGGTGCCGGAAATGCCCAGGGGCACGCCGGCGGTGATCACCACCAGGTCGCCGCTGTGGACCAGGCCGGTGCGCTCGGCGGCGTCCACTGCCCGGTCGAAGAGCACGTCCGTATCCTCCACCTCGTCGATGAGCATGGGCACCACGCCCCAAGAGAGGTTCAGCTGGCGCCACACGTGCTCCTGGGTGGTGCACCCCACAATGGGGTACAGGGGCCGGAATTTGGAGAGCTGACGGGCTGTGCCGCCCCCCTTGGTCACGGTGACAATGGCCTTGGCCCCCAAGTCATGGGCGGTGGTGCAGGTGGCATGGGAGATGGCGTTGGTCACGTCAAAGGCCACGTCGCTGTTGTCCCGGGAGTTGAACCGTTTGATATAGTTGATGCTCTCCTCCGCCTTTTCCGCGATGCGCACCATGGTTTCCAAAGCCTCCACCGGGTATTTGCCCGCGGCGGTTTCCCCGGAAAGCATGATGCAGCTGGTGCCGTCGTAAATGGCGTTGGCCACGTCGGTGGACTCCGCCCGGGTGGGCCGGGGGTTCTTGATCATGGAATCCAGCATCTGGGTGGCGGTGACCACCTGCTTGCCCGCTAAATAGGACTTCTGGATCAGCTGCTTTTGCAGCACGGGCACGTCCTCCAGGGGGATCTCCACGCCCATGTCGCCCCGGGCCACCATGATGCCGTCCACCACACGGAGGATCTCGTCAATGTTGTCCACGCCCTCCATGTTCTCGATTTTGGCAATGATGTTGATGGAGTGGCAGTCATACTCCTTCAAAATGCTCCGGATGGCCAGGATGTCCTTGGCGCTGCGGGTAAAGGAGGCGGCAATGTAATCGAAGCCGTGTTCAATGCCGAAAATGATGTCAGCCCGGTCCTGTTCGCTGATGAAGGGCATGGAAAGCTGGGTGCCCGGCACGTTGATGCCCTTGTGGTTGGAAACCTGGCCCCCGTTGATCACCGTACATACGATGTCGGTATCGGTCACTTCCTCGGCCCGCAGTTCCACCAGGCCGTCGTCGATGAGCACCCGGGCGCCGGCTTTCAGGTCTTTGGTCAAGTCCTGATAGGTGATGGAAACCATTTTCTCGTCCCCCTCCACCTCCCGGGTGGTGAGGGTGAACGTGTCGCCGGCCCGCAGCTGGACCGGCCCGTTTTGGAAGGTCTTCACCCGGATCTCCGGGCCCTTGGTGTCCAGGATCGTGGCGATGGGAAGGCCCAGTTCTTCCCGCAGGCGGGTGACAGCCTCCAGCTTCTTGGAAGCGTCCTCATGAGTACAGTGGGAAAAGTTGAAGCGGGCTGCGTTCATACCTCCCTGCATCAACCGGCGCAGGACGCTTTCGTCCTCGGTGGCAGGGCCCAGCGTACAGATGATCTTGGTTTTTCTCAGCATAGTATCCATCCTTTCCGGATATGGGGTTCCAGGGAATCACCCCCGGGAAATGGTGCAAGTTTTTCTTGCGGCTATTATACCACGCCTGCGGCGGGCACATCGCGCAGGCGGCCGAAACCGCCGGGCTGGGCGGGGATCCTCCCCCTTGGGGCGGCCCGCGTTCGTCTTTTCTGCGGTTATTATACCATAGATGCCCCTGACCGTCCACGGCAAAATGCGCCTATGTTTAAAATTTAACAAACACCTTTCTCACGCCTAGTTCCCGGCCTGGCCCATGCGGCGGTAGATCTCCCCTTTTTTAAAGCCGGTTTCCTTGGCGGCCTCTTTGGCGGCCTCGCTGGCGGAAAGCCCTCCCGCTGCCAAGGACCGGGCCATTTCCACCGCGTCCTCCAGGGTGTACTCCTGATCTGGGGCGGCGGGGGCCTGGGCCCCTTCCACCACCAGCACAAACTCCCCCCGGGGCTCGTTCTCCCGGTAGTGGGCGGCGGCCTCCCCCACGGTGGTGCGCCACACCTCCTCGTGGACTTTCGTCAGCTCCCGGCACAGGGCGATCCGCCGGTCCGGGCCAAAGAGCTTGGCAAAGTCCGACAAAGTCTTCCGCAGCTTGTGGGGCGCCTCGTAAAAGATCATGGTGCGCTGCTCCCCTTCCAAAGCGTCCAGGTGCTCCCTGCGGCTGCGCTTGTTCACGCTGACAAATCCCTCAAAAGTGAACCGCCCGGTGGGCAGCCCGCTGATGGCCAGGGCCGACAGGGCCGCCGTAGGCCCGGGCACCACATACACGGGAACCCCCGCCTGGGCGCAGGCAGCCACCAGGGTTTCCCCCGGGTCGGAGATGGCGGGCATCCCCGCGTCACTGACCAGGGCGCAGGTTTCCCCCTGCTGCAAGCGGGCCACGATCAACGGCCCGTGTTCCAGCTTGTTATGTTCAAAGTAAGAGACCAACGGCTTTTTGATGCCAAAATGGTTCAGCAGCTTCAAGGTCACCCGGGTGTCCTCTGCGGCCACAAAGTCCGCCTGTTCTAAGGTTTCCCGGGCGCGGGGGGAAAAATCCCCCAAATTCCCAATGGGCGTGCCCACCACGTACAGGGCGCCCCGTTCCAAGGTGTATTCCATGTGTCCTCCCTATGGTTTCCGGCGCCGGGGGTTGTCCCGGTAGTCGCCGTAAATATCCTCGATCTCCTGGCTGGGGCTGCCGTCCGGGCCTTCCAACAACAGCACCGGCTCCACGGTCATCCCCGGCTTGCCCCCCAGCCGGCACTCCAGCAAAAACAGGAAAGGGGCCTTCCCCGGCCGCTGCTGGCACAGCCGCAGCCGTTTGGGCTCCAGCTGGAAGCTGTGGAACACCTCCACCGCCTCCCCCAGCCGCTGGGGCCGCAGGCAGATGCACAACCGCCCTCCATACCGCAGGGCATACTTGGCCGACCGCGCCAGGTCCTCCAGGGTGAAGGTGTCCCCCTGGCGGGCGCCCCGGCGGGCGCTGTCAGCGCTGGCAATGCCCGCCCCCGGCACGGTGTAGGGCGGGTTGCAGGCCATGCCGTGGAGGCTCCCCGCCGGGAACAGGCTTGAAAGGTCCCTGGCGTCCTGCCGGGCAATGGCGATCCGCTGGGAAAAGCCGTTTTCTTCCACCGACCGCTGGGCCTGCCAGGCCGCCTTCTCCTGCAGCTCCACCCCGGTGATATGCCCGGCCTGGGTGCGGGTGTGCCACAGCAGGGGGATCACCCCACAGCCAGTGCCCAGGTCCGCCCACAACTCCCCGGGGCGGGGGGCGGAAAAGTCCGCCAGCAGCACCGCATCGGTGCCAAAGGTGTGTTCCCGGCTCACCAGCACCCGGGCCCCGCCGGTGAGGGGTTCCCAATGGGTGGTGCTGTTCCAATCCTCCATAAACGCCCTCCCAAGGCAAAAAAGAAGAGCCCGCAGGGAACTTGTCCCCCCGGGCTCTGCTTTTCTGAAATTTTTTCAGACCCGAAACTTAGCCTTCCTGGGGAGCGCCCACAGGGCAGGTGCCGGCGCAAGCGCCGCAATCAATGCAGGTATCGGGATCGATCACATATTTGCCGTCGCCCTCGGAGATAGCTCCAACGGGGCATTCGCTGGCGCAAGCGCCGCAGGCAATACATTCGTCGCTGATGACATAGGGCATGAGGAACACCTCCATTTAAATTTACACACTCATTGTAACACATTTCGCATAAAATGCAAGTGTTTTTCCACCAGCAGGGAGATTCCTCCAAAAAGCCCGCTCCTGTGGGCTTTTCAGGTTTCCTCCAGCTTTTTCAGCTCTTCCAATTCCTTTTTGCCCACCTTGATCTTCCCGTCCCGCAGCACCTTTACCTCCCCCACTTTGAACACCTTGGGGGCGCCTTCCGGGTCCTTGTCCAGCCGGATGGTGAGCTTTCGGGTCAACAGGTTCTGCTCGATGACCACGCCCTTGCCGTCGGGGGTGGTCACCAAAGCCCCCACCTTGGGGGTGTTTTTCAGCAGGTCCTGGTAGGCTTCCTGCTCGTACTTCAGGCAGCACATCAGCCGCCCGCAGGCGCCGGAGATCTTCACCGGGTTCAGGGAGAGCCCCTGCTCCTTGGCCATTTTAATGGAAACCGGGGTAAATCCCCCCAGGAACGTGCCGCAGCAGAAGGGCCGGCCGCAAATGCCCATGCCCCCCAGCATCTTGGCCTCGTCACGGACGCCGATCTGCCGCAGCTCGATGCGGGTGCGGAACATCCCGGCCAAATCCTTCACCAGTTCCCGGAAATCCACCCGGCCGTCGGCGGTGAAGTAAAACAGGATCTTGGAGTTGTCAAAGGTGTACTCCACGTCCACCAGCTTCATCTCCAAGCCCCGCTCGGCGATCTTCTTTTCACAGGCTTTAAACGCCTTTTTCTCTTTGATGTGGTTTTCCGCCACTTTTTTCAGGTCCTCTTTGGTGGCCAGGCGGATCAGCTTCCGCAGGGGCTGCACAATGCTTTCATCGGCCACCTCCCGGTTTTCCAGGGCCACCTCGCCGCACTCCATCCCCCTGGCCGTTTCCACAATGGCCATGGCGCCTTTTTCCACCGTCTGGCCTTGAGGGTCGAAGTAATAGACCTTTCCTGTATTCTTAAACCGCACGCCGATCACTTCAGCCATGCGCATTCCTCCTTTCTTGTCACCGTCCCACCGCTTCCCGCAGGCGCACGCAGAAATCCGTGGCCAACAGCGCCATATTGGCGTTTCGGTCCAGCTTTTGGCGGCAATCCTCCACCAAGGGCGGCAGCTGTACCAGCCGCTTCATGGGCAGGCCCCCCAGCTTGTCCGCCAGTTCCGGCGCGCCCCCCAGCACCGCGCTGCCTCCTGCCCGCAGCACCAGGGCGTCCCGGAAAATGAAGGACAGCCGTGTGAGCGCCTCCCGGAACAATTCCCGGTTTTTCAGCAGGGGCGCCGCCGCCAGCAGCATGGCGTGTTCCCCGGGCTCCAACAGCCCTTTGGCCAACGCCGCGGCAATGGAAAAAGCCCGGGCCTCCTCCCCGCCGGCTAGCTCCTGGAGCATCCGGCCAATATTCCCCTGGCACAGGGCGGCCAGCTCCCGGGCATGCGGGGGATCCACCCCCTCCCGGGCCGCCACGTAGGCTGCCGCTTCCTCTTCGCTGGGAGGCAGCAGCAAAAAGCTCTGCACCCGGCTGCGGATGGTGGGCAAAAGCAGCTCGGCGGAGGGGCACACCAACAGGAACACCCCGTGGGCAGGAGGCTCCTCAATGAGCTTTAACAGCTTGTTCTGGGCAGGTTCCAGGGGCCGGCTTCCCATGAGCAGGATATACACGCTCACCTGAGCCTCTTCCGGGGCCCGGTAGGCGTCCATGGTCAGCTCTTTGACCTGTTCAACACTAAGGGAGCGGGTCGCCCCGCTCCCTTCCAACACTCGGATATCGGGATGTGAACCGGCTTTGGCCCGCACACAGGAGGGGCACTCCCCACAGGGGGCGCGGTCCTTGTGGCGGCAGACCAGGGCCTGGGCCAGCAGCCGGGCAAAGGCGCGCTTCCCCACCCCAGGCTCCCCCTGGAGCAGCAGGGCATGGGGAAAACGCCCCGCGGAAAAAGCCTGGGAAAGGGCCTCTTTCACCGGGGCGTTGCCCAAAAATCCGGGAAATTCCATCACACCTTCTCGAAACGGTCCACGTTCAGCACAAAGATGGTGGAACCGCCCACGGTGACTTCCACGGGGAAGGAGGAGTACATCCCCACTTCCATGGTGGAGGTGCTGGGGACGATCTGGGTGCGGCGGCTGGAATACTTGGCGATGATGCCGATGACGGTATCCACCTTGTCATCTTCCACGCCGGAGATGAAGGTGGTGTTGCCAGCCATTAAAAAGCCGCCGGTGGTAGCCAATTTTGTAACAGAAAAACCCTCGCGGGTGATGGCGGAGGAAACCGCGCCGCTGTCGTCATTGCTAACAATTGCAAGGATCAGTTTCATAAAAAAGTACCTGCCTTTCCTGGCCAGGCCGGTTTTCCCGCCCAGCCGAATCAAGATCTGCCGCGTCCCCGTTCCAATTGGGAAACATGGCGTTCCGCTAGGGCTATTTTATCATTAAACCACGAAAAATACCAGCAGTTTTCAGAATTTTCCGAGGAAAACTTTCTCTGTGAGACAACTGGCTCCCCAGGCAAAACAGCGCCAGCAGGTTGGGCAGGGCCATCAATCCGTTCATGGCGTCGCCCAATTGGAACACGGTCCCCAAGGGCAAAAAGCAACCCAGCCCGGCGGCCACTGCTGCGGCCAGGGCGTAAACACCCTTCCCTCTGCCCCCGGTGAGGTAACACAGCCCCTCCCGGCCATAGCAGCTCCAGGCGGTGAGGGTGGCCAGGGCAAACAGCGCCGTACACAGGGACACTGCCTTCCCGCCCCAGGGGCCCAAGGCAGCCTCATAGGCGTAAAAGGTCAGGGCGGCGCCCTCCAGCATGGGGGAGCGGCAGCACAAAATGCACAGCCCCGTGACCGTACACATGACGATGGTGTCGGCAAATACCTGGAAGATCCCTAGGCAGCCCAGTTCCTCAGGGGATCGGCCTTCCACCCCGTCGTAGGCAAAGGCCGAACTGCCCAAACCGGCCTCGTTGGTGAACACCCCTCGGGAAACCCCTTCCCGCATGGCCAGCAGCGCACCGACAGTGCCCCCGGCCCCGGCTTTCCAGGAAAAGGCCCCTTGGAAAATGCTGACGAAGGCCGCCGGGAGGTTTTCACGGAACACCCAGAGCACCCCCAGGGACGCCCCGAAAAACAGCAGGGTCATGGCGGGCACCAGGCCCTGGGCGATCTTTGCCCCCACGGTCAGGCCGCCCCGGGCCACCACAAACACAAACACCCCCAGGCACACAGCCGCCACCCAAGGAGCCACCCCCAGGCTGTTTAGGGCCGCGGCCGCCGCGTGGGTCTGGGCCATATTCCCCATGCCCAAGGAGGCCATACAGCAGCCCCCGGCGTACAGGGCAGCCAAGGGCTTCCCCCACTTGCCCGCCCGTTGGATGTACCCCAGCGCCCCGGAAGCACCGGGCGTGCGGTACCGTGCGGCCAGGGCGTTTTCCGCGTAAATGGTCATCATGCCCAACAGGGCGGAAGCCCACATCCAAAACAGTGCCCCGGGGCCTCCCACGGTGATGGCCGCCGCCACCCCCACAATATTCCCCGTGCCGATGGACCCAGCCAGGGCAGTGCTCAGCGCCTGGAAGGAGGAGAGCTTCCCCGTTTCCCCGGCAGGGCGGCACAGGGCGGCTTTCAGCCAGCGCCCGGCGCAGCGGAGCTGGTAAAACCCCGTTTCCAGGGTGAAAAACGCCCCCGCCGCCAGGATGGCCGCCAGCACGTGCCAGCCCCACAGCAGGCTGCAAACAGCCTCAACCACGGCAGGCTTCCTCCAGCCCCTGGGCCAGGGCCTTCCCCACGGGGCCTGTGTTCCGGACGATCCATGCCTCGTCCTGGGGATTGTCCCGGTACAGCAGGCGCAGGGCCGCCCCAGGACAAGGGGCGCCTTCCAGCTCCGGGATCCGGGGCCGGCCCTCCAGCAGAAGGAACTCCGGCTGGGGATAGGCCTGTGCCAAGTGGTCTGCCAGGCAGGCCGCCATCCGCTGGCTTTGGGGGTCCCCCTCCCGGAACAGCACCAGGGGGCCTTTTTTCCGGCCCTCCTGCTCCGGGGGCGCCGCCTGGGAGGACAAGGCCAGCCAAAGCGCCTCCGGCTTTTCCGGGCGTCCCCAAGCCAGGGGGATCCCCCGATGGTTCAAATGGGACACAAGGGCCCCGGCCACCTGGCCCATCCAGTAGGCCTCGTCGCCGCCGTTGGGGTAAGGGGCCTGCTGGGGGCCGGCCAGGGTGAGATAGATGCTTGGCATGATAGCGCGCTCCTTTCCAGACGGGATTCCTTGGTACAGTATAGTCGGAAAGGGACCGGTTCATTCCAGCAAAAACCTCCCCCCAAGCCCTGTTTGAAGGCTAAAAACAGGAAAAAGCCGCCCCCGATCCAGGGACGGCCTTTCTTTTGGGGAAGCTTTACCGCAAGATCCCCCACACGCTGACGGTGTGCAGCACGCTGCCACCCAGCACGAACAGGTGGAACACCGGGTGGATATAGGGGATCTTCTTCCCCACGGCGTACAGCCCGGCGCCCAAGGTGTAGAGGATGCCGCCTCCCAGCAGGCACCAGAAAGTCAGGGGGCTGGCGGCCCGGTAGAAGTCCCCCATGGCCAGCACCACCACCCAGCCCATGGCCAGGTAGCAGGCCATGGAAATTTTTTTAAAACGTTCCACGCTGATGGCGTTGAGCACAACCCCCACCACTGCGGCAGCCCACACCACACCGAACATGGCCCAGCCCTTCCAGCCGCCCAAACACACCAGGGTGATGGGGGTGTAGGTACCCGCGATCAGCAGGAAGATGGTGCAGTGGTCCAGCGAGCGGAACACCACTTTCGCCCGGTTTACCCCCAGGGCATGGTACAGGGTGGACACAGTGTACAGCAGCACCATGGTGCCCCCATACACCGCTCCGCTGACCAGGTTCAGGGGGCTTTTTTGGCAGGTGAGCAGCAGGAACACCAGTGCAGCCACCGCGAACAGCGCCGATACCCCGTGGCTGACGGAAGAGAAGATCTCCTCCCCCAAGGTGTAGCGGGGCAGGCCCAGGCGCTGCCTCTTTTCCATTTGGAAATTTTTTTTACGCTGCCGGTCAGACAGCGCGCCCATGGTACATTCCATTTTGAGATCCCCTTTCTCTATGAAACTGGAACTGGCCTTATATGGTTTTCAAAACTAGGTATAAAAGCATTATAAACCCAGTTTCTCAGAATTGCAAGGCGTGAATTGTAAACATTTTTCGAAAGATTTTCCCAGTTTCCTGGGAAATCCCGGTTGACTTCCCCTCGCTGCTGTGGTAGAGTGATAATAACCGTCATTGCATAGGGCGCGCCGCCGTGAAGCGTGCCCGCTGCCGGAAGCGCTTTTGGGCCTTTCTGGTGAATTTGGAAACCAAGCCGGGGCCCTCTCCGGCGTTTTGGGCCTGCGAAGGGCGGCAAGCTTTCGAGGGCTTGCCGCCCTTTTTTTGTTTTCCCCCAAAACCCAGCGCCCAAAAAGTTCTTTGTGCGGGGCTTTGCCCCTATGAGGTGTATTATGGAGCAACAAATCCCAAAAAAATCAAACATCCTGCGATTTTTCCCCTTTACCAAAGGGTTCCGGGGAAAATTCGTCCTGGCGTTTTTGATGGTGATCCTGGCGGTGGTGGCAAACTACATGACCCCCCAGGTGATCCGGGTCACCGTGGATTCGGTGATCAACGACAACCCCTTTAACCTGCCCGGGTTCCTGGTAGATTGGATCAACGCCATGGGCGGCCGCGAAACCCTGCGGCAGCACATCGCGCTCTGCGCTTTGGTGTCCTTGGCCTTTGCGGCCATTGCCGGGCTTTCCAACTATTCCTCCCGGATGAACCTGGCCCGGGCCTGCGAGGGCACGGTGGCCCGGGTGCGGGACACCCTGTTCGACCACATCCAGCGCCTGCCCTACGCCTGGCACAACTCCCACCAGACCGGCGACATCATCCAGCGCTGCACCCAGGACGTGGACCTGGTGCGCAACTTTGTCAGCGACCAGCTGATGGAGGTGGTGCGCACCGTGCTGCTGATTTTGGTGTCTTTGGCGCTGATGTTCACCATGAACGTGGAGCTCTCCCTGATCGTGTGCTGCTTTGTGCCGGTGGTCATGGCCTCCTCCCTGATCTTTTACGTCATCACCGGGAAGAAGTTCCAGGCCGCCGACGAAAGCGAGGGCCGCCTCACCGCCCTGGTGCAGGAAAACCTCACCGGCGTGCGGGTGGTGCGGGCCTTTGGCCGGGAGCGCTATGAGATCGACCGCTTTAACGAAAAAAATGAAGAATTCACCAACCTGTGGGTGCGCCTGGGCAAAGTGATGGGCTTCAACTGGGGCCTGGGGGACTTTTTCGCCGGGTTCCAAGTGCTGGTCATCATTGTGGCCGGGGTGTTCTTTGTGGAGCGGGGCGCCCTGACAGAAGGGGAGTTTTTGGCCTTTACCGCCTACAACTCCATGCTGGTGTGGCCCTCCCGGAACCTGGGGCGGCTGCTGGCGGAACTGAGCAAGACCTCCATCAGCTCCACCCGGCTGTTCGACATCCTGGACGCCAAAGAGGAGGAAAACTGCCCTGATCCCCAGCAGCCTCCCATGGACGGGGACATTGTGTTCGACCACGTGAACTTTGGCTACAGCCAAAGCGAAGGGGGCGTGCTCCACGACGTAAGCTTTGTGATCAAGGCGGGCACCACCTTTGGCATTTTGGGGGCCACCGGCTCGGGGAAATCCACTTTGATGTACCTGCTGGACCGGCTCTACGAGCTGCCCCATGAAAACGGCACCATCACCATCGGCGGGGTGGACATCCGGGACATGGACTTGTCCTACCTGCGGAAAAACATCGGCATCGTGCTGCAGGAGCCCTTCCTCTTCTCCAAGAGCTTTAAAGAGAGCATCGCCGACGGCGCCGCCCGCACCGACCTGGAAACCGTGCGGCACTTTGCACGGCTGGCGGTGATCGACGACGCCATTGTGAACTTTGCCCAGGGGTACGACACCCCCATTGGCGAGCGGGGCGTGACCATTTCCGGCGGGCAGAAGCAGCGGGTGGCCATCGCCCGGATGCTGATGCAGGACACCCCCATCAAGGTGTTTGACGACTCCCTCTCCGCCGTGGACATGGAAACCGACCAGAAGATCCGCCAGTCCATCCGGAAAAATGTGAAGGGCACCACCATTTTGATCGCCCACCGGATCACCACCCTGATGAACGCCGACCAGATCTTGGTTTTGGACCACGGGCGGGTGAGCCAGATGGGCACCCACCAGGAGCTGATCGCCCAGGAGGGCATCTATAAAAAGATCTACGATATGCAGAGCGCCGGCGGGGAGGCCACTTAAGCCCAAGACCCGCCCGGCCCTATTTCGCAGTGAGGTATCCCTATGAATTTAGAACAACTGGAACAACAGACCCCTCGAGGCAGGTTTGCCTCTCTCAAAGTTTGGGGCAAGCTTCTGCCCTTTTTAAAGCCCTATTCCAAACAGATGGCCGTGGTGGTCTTTTTCATGCTGGTGGGCGCCGGATGCGACATCGCCTACCCCCTGCTTTCCGGCTATGCGGTGGACGCCTTTGTCACCCCCCACACCAGCCAGGGCATCACCCGGTTCGCGCTGATGTACCTGGGCGTGGTGCTGGCCCAAATGATCTCTACCATGGTGTTTGCCCGCATCGCCCTAAAAGTGGAGATGTACCTAGGCCGGGACTTGAAAAAGAAGCTCTTTGTCCACCTGCAAACCCTGTCCTTTTCCTATTACAATGTAAACCCCGTGGGCACCATCATGGCCCGGGTGATGAGCGACACCAACAAGATCGGCTCGGTGTTTGCCTGGAGCCTGGTGGACATCTTCTGGAGCGCCGCCTACGTTATAGGCTCCATGGCGGTGATGCTCTCCATCAACTGGAAGCTGGCCCTGCTGGTCATTGTGGTGGTGCCCTTCATCGCACTGCTGACCCTGTACTTCCAAAAACGGATCTTGAAGATCAACCGCCAGGCCCGGCGGATCAACGCCGAGATCACCCGCCACTACAACGAGGGCATCTCCGGCGCCAAGACCTCCAAGACCCTGGTGATTGAGGACAAGAACACGGCCGCTTTCCAGGAGGTCACCTCCCGGATGAAGAACACCACCGTGCGGGCGGTGCTCTTAAACGCGGTGTATGTGCCCATCATCGGCTTTTTGACCGCCCTGGCCGTGGCCTTTGTCATCACCGGCGGCGGCAACATGGTGCTGTGGGGCGCCATTGGCATCGGCGAATTGACCATCTTCATGAACTTCGCCCTGGGCATTGCCGACCCCGTGCAGACCCTGGCCCGGACCATCTCCAACTTCATCGCCACCCAAGCCAACATTGAGCGGGTGTCCGCCCTGCTGGAGTTGCAGCCGGAAATCACCGACACCCCGGAGGTCATCGCCCAATACGGCACAGCTTTCGACCCCAAACGGGAGAACTGGGAACCCCTTGTGGGCCACATCACCTTTGACGACGTGACCTTCCGCTACCCCGACGGCACGGAAAACGTGCTGGAACACTTCAACCTGGACGTGCCCGCAGGCACCACCGTGGCCATCGTGGGGGAAACCGGCGCGGGGAAATCCACCCTGGTGAACCTCTGCTGCCGGTTCTTCGAGCCCACAGAGGGCCGCATCCTCATTGACGGCAAGGACTACCGGGAGCGCAGCCAGCTTTGGCTCCACTCGAACATCGGCTATGTGCTGCAAACGCCCCACCTGTTCTCCGGCTCGGTGAAGGAGAACATCCGCTACGGCAGGCTGGACGCCACCGACGAAGAGGTGGTGGAGGCGGCCAAAATGGTCAACGCCCACGACTTTATCACCCACATGGAGCACGGCTACGACAGCGACGTGGGAGAAGGCGGCGGCCAGCTGTCCACCGGTGAAAAGCAGCTGATCTCCTTTGCCCGGGCCATCCTGGCAAACCCCCGGATCTTCGTGCTGGACGAAGCTACCTCCTCCATCGACACCAAGACCGAGGCCCTGGTCCAGGAGGCCATCTCCACCCTGCTCACCGGGCGGACCTCCTTCCTCATTGCCCACCGGCTGTCCACCATCCGCAAAGCGGACTTGATCCTGGTGGTCCGGGCCGGGAAGATCATCGAGCGGGGCACCCACCAGGAACTGATGGCCCTGGGCGGCTACTACGCCGACCTGTACAACAAACAGTTTGAAACGGAAAGCGCGGAAACCGTGTTCAACACATAACCCATTTCCCGCGTTTGCGCGCAAAAAAGAGGGTCTGCTGCATTTGCAACAGACCCTCTTCGCTGTCCTGCTTTGCTGGGCACAGCCAACGCTGTTCTTGACGGGTTTTCGGCGGTCCCTTGCTCACCAGTTACTGGTAGCTGTCGTAGTTGTCCTCCCGGTAATCCTCATCGGTGTAGCGCAGGGCTTCCCGGAGGATCTCCTCGGTGTCAAACTGCCGGGTAGCCCCCAAGTCGGGCGCGGGGGCCACCGGCGGGGGCGCTGCCTGCCGGGCGGGGGGCTGGGGTTCATAGGAAGGCTCCTGGTAGCCGTCGCCCTCCTGGTACCCTTCCTCCTGGTAGGGGCCATAGTCCTCGTAATCGTCGTAATAGCCGTCTTGCCCATAGGACTGGCCATAGGATTCTCCGTAGTCCTCCTCCTGGTACGCCCCGTCCTCATAGGGGTCATAGGCCCGGTCCTGAGGCGGCAGGGCAAATTCCTCGGTGTAGAGGGAAGCCTCTTCCGGCACCAGAGCGTTGGGAGAAGATGCATAGGGTGCGGGGGCAGGCGGCGCCATGGGAGCCGCGGGCCGGTCAAACTCTTGGGAAGCCGCTGCAGGGCCGGGCCGCTGGCGCGTCTCCGCCTGGTGGATTTCCTCCAAAATCTGCTCCGTGGCAGCATACCGGCGGCGGCCGCGGATATACAGCACAAGCACCGTCACCAGGCCAAGGACACCCACGGCAATAAAGCCTAAGCCGCTGTAAAACAGGGTGGCCGCCATGGAGTTGCCCCGGACGTTCAACATGGCAAAGGTGACATAATTGGGGCCGGAGTCCTCCTCCGCTTGGGAAGAGGAGCTGCCGGTATTCAGGGACACCGAGGGGCGTTCCACTGCCGGCCTGGGGGTGGCAATGGTTTCCGGCTCGTTATAGGTGGGCGCCTGCACGCCGCTGTCCTGCTGGGAGGACTGGCTTTCCCACTGGCTCTCTGTTCCAGAGGGTTCCTCCGAAGGCTCTCCCCAGGAGCTGCTGGGGTCTTCCGGCTCTTCCGAGGACGGCTCCTGGCTGCTCCCCCAAGACTCCTCGGAAGAAGAGCCCTCTGACGAAGAGGAGCTCTCCGAAGAGGCGCTGGACTCTGAGGAAGGGGTGCTGGAACTCTCTTCCGGGGGCTGTGAAGAAGAGCTGGATTCTGAAGAAGGGCTGCTGGAAGACTGCTCTGGAGGCGGGTCGGGGTTGGGCAGGCTCTCCTCCGGGGGATCAGGCTGGACCACCCCTGTCAAAGGGGAACCCGGTTCAGCAGTCTCCGTAGCCAGGACAGGGACAGCTGCCAGGTTGACGGCCAAAGCCGCCGCTGCCAGCAAAGCCGCAAAACGGCGTTTTTCTTTCATATGTTTCCTCCTGCTGGTGGGATCATCGCGTTTCATATCAGTTAATTGTAGCACAAAGCATCCCATTGTTCAATGGGTTTCCCCGCAAACCCGGGAAAACCTTGCCGCCCCAGAAACCGCCAAAGGGCGCGCCGGGATCCCGGCGCGCCCTTCTTCAAGACAGTTGTTCCCTTTTGCCTTTAAAAAGCGATCTTCTCCTCGATGTAGGCCTTCAGCTGGTCGATGGGCAGGCGCACCTGTTCCATGGTGTCCCGGTCCCGGATGGTGACGCAGTTGTCGGGCTCTTTCTCCCCGTCGCCCACGGTGTCGAAATCGATGGTGACGCACAGAGGCGTGCCGATCTCGTCCTGGCGGCGGTACCGCTTGCCAATGGAGCCGGCCTCGTCGTAGTCCACCATAAAGTACTTGGACAGCATCTGATGGACTTTCTGGGCCTTGGGCCCCAGCTTTTTGGACAGGGGCAGCACCGCGGCCTTGAAGGGCGCCAGGGCGGGATGGAGCCGCAGCACCACACGGACGTCGTCCTTGCCGTTCTTGTCCTGGCCCACCACTTCCTCGTCGTAGGCGTCGCACAGGAAGGCTAGGGCCATGCGGTCGGCGCCCAGGGAAGGCTCCACCACATAGGGGACGTAGTGCTCGTTGGTTTCCTGGTCGAAGTAGGTCAGGTCTTTGCCGGAATGCTCCTGATGGCGCTTCAGGTCGTAATCGGTGCGGTCGGCAATGCCCCACAGCTCGCCCCAGCCAAAGGGGAACAGGTATTCCACGTCGGTGGTGGCCTTGGAGTAGAAGGACAGCTCCTCGGGGCGGTGGTCCCTAAAGCGCAGGTTTTCTTCCGTCATGCCCAGGCTATAAAGCCAGTTGCGGCAGAACTCCTTCCAATAGGCAAACCACTCCAGGTCGGTGTCGGGCTTGCAGAAGAACTCCAGCTCCATCTGCTCGAACTCCCGGGTGCGGAAGGT
>ERZ827037.42-NODE-42-length-129889-cov-6.907266_pt1 | contig 129889 bp, 111 predicted proteins | sample MGYA00519924_ERZ827037 | MGnify/ENA primary metagenome ERZ827037 (study PRJEB31778, sample SAMEA3449250) | human gut metagenome | biome: human gut; feature: human-associated habitat; material: faeces | place: United Kingdom | collected 2010/2012 ... | reverse complement strand
ACGCGCATAAAGAAAGCCTCCCATTTCTCATGTCCAAGAAATGGGAGGCAGTTCATTCTGCCTGGGGCGGGGCTTTCTATTTGAAAGGGAGGATGCTTGCCTCGGCATATCTTCCGGGCGAACGAATCTATTTGCAAAATCGAAATCAGCTCTCCTGGCGTCACCCTAAATCACCACCGGAAGCGTCCCCGCGCCAGTCTATAATTGAATAAAACCCTCCAATGCCGGGAAAGGCCCGGCCTCAAGCCTTCTTGCAGAGGGGGAGGGTAACTGTGAACAGTTTCCAAATGAATAGCGTGAACCTGACCGAGGCCGGAAGCGGCACGGTCGAGCGCTGCCTGGACTCCAGGGGCCAGATGCACGTGCGCAACCAAGTGGGAAAGCTCCGTATCGACTCCGAGACCGGCGCCACAGAGATGGAAGTGTCCCGCGGGCTCAGCGATGCCGTCTACGTCGATGTGGCGACCGGCAGCATGATCCACGAGAACACGGTGGGCAGCATCCGCTTCCGCACCGACTCGACCGGTACCGTCATGGAACACCTGCTCTAGATGCCTATGGAATGTCGGGATAAAGAAAAAGCCCCATACGGGGCGGCCTGAAAAGGCAGTTTGTGGCTTTTAAGCCGTATTTCGACTTAGGTACTGCGTTTCGAGCAGCAACTCACAATCCCTTTATATCACACAGGAGAACTCATGGCTAGGAAACTTAAAAATATCAACGGTCCCTGGTTTGCCGGAATCGACCTCGACGGCACGAGCGTCGGGTTCGTGGCCACAGACGAGTACGGAGAGGTCCTCTACCACAAGGGCCAGCCCGTGATGGGCACACGCTGCTTCAAGGAGGCGCTCCACGCCTCCGAGGCCCGTATGCCCCGCGCCGCCAGGCGCAGGCTCCAGCGCGCCCGCGGCAGGGAGCGTGAGATGGAGCGCGTGTTCGCGCCGGCGATCGCGCCCACAGACCCGGATTTCTTCGTCAGGCGCAGGATGTCCTACAAACTCATGCGCGACGATATCGCGGCAGATCCCGCCGCTGCCGCCTGGCAGGGGCTTCTCGACGGATACCCCACGCTCGCGCACCTCGACGTCGACCTCATGGAATCAGACGGCCCCCGAGACCCCAGGCTCGTCTTCTGGGCCATCGCCAACCACGTCGTGCGCCGCGGACACTTCCTCATGGAGGGCAACGACGTGACGTCCGACAACTCAGACCCCTCCGCCCAGGTCGAGGCCCTCGTGCGCGAGCTCGACGCCCTGGGGGAGGCCTGTGGCGAGGCTATCGAGCTCGACGGCGGCGCGCTTGGCGGTATGGGCGGCTCCTGGACTGCCCGAGAGCTCCAAAAGGCCGTGTCCGGCGCCGTATCGGTTACAGGCGACGATATCGACGCCAAGATCGCCCGCGCGCAGGCAAAGGCGCTGGGCGACCTCGTCGCCGGCTACAAGGCGAATATGGACGCCTTCGCACTCGAGGGCGAGCAGATCGGAAAGATATCCGTATCCGACGCCGATGCGCTCGATGAGTTCCTCGCCAACTGCCCCGACAGACTCGCCCCGACCATCGAGGCCGCACGGGGCCTCTACTCCGCGTGGCGCCTACAGGGCCTTCTCTCGTTTGCACCCGGAAAGACCCTCTCGCACAACCAGGTGGCCCAGTACGAGGTGTACGGGCGCCAGCTGCGCACCCTGAAGGACCTCGCACTGAAATACATCGCCCATGCTGATTCCGAGGAAGGCCCAGACGAGGACGGGCTTGCCCTCTACAGGGACTTCTTCGGCGGCCCGAAAAGGTCCGGCCGCAGGGGGTACGACAAGGTGCTCGTGAAGAAGCTAGACGGCGCCAAGAGGAATATGGGCTATACGGCCTACGACCTCAACGTGATTCCCTATGAGGAGTTCAAGAAGAGGGTTGAGAGGCTCTTCAAGGGAACGGATGCCGCAAAGGACCCGGCCTACATCGATATGGTCGCCGCTCTCGGAGAGCACAGGTTCCTTCGCCGTATCCACACCACGGACAACAGTGCTATCCCGTACCAGCTCCATGCGGAGGTCGTGGCCCGCATCATCGACGCGCAGGGCAACTTCTATCCCTGGCTCAAGGACGCGGGCCCCCATATCCTGAAAGTGCTGACCTCGAGGATCCCCTACTACGTAGGGCCCTTGGACTCCTCGGCCGCGCCCTTGGACGCCCACGGCAAGGCGAGGTTCGCGTGGTCGCGCCGTCTTCCCGGCCATGAGCGCGCCTTCGTCGCGCCCTGGAACTATGAGGAGCATATCGACACCGATGCGGCAGCAGAGGCTTTCATCCGGCGCATGACGGGCAAGTGCACCTACCTGGTCGATGAGGACGTGCTCCCGGCGAACTCCCTCATCTACGAGCGCTTCCGGTTCCTGAACGAGCTGGCGGGCATCCGCTACACCGAGGACGGCCAGGACTGGCTGCCGCTCGATGCGGCGATGAGGGCGGCCGTGGTCGAGGCCGCATCGGACGGCTCGGTCATGACCCTCAGCCGAATCGCGAACATCCTCTCGCGCGACTTCACGATGGCGCACCCGCACGTCAAGGGCGTATCCGATGCCAAAAGGATGACGTCGCGCCTGTCCGTCTCGGCCTGGATCGCAGGCCTTCTCGGCGTGAAGTCCTTGACGGCCGCCCAGAAGTCCATGGCAGAGGACATCATCCTGTGGAACACCGTGTTCGAGGAGCGCTCCATCCTGAAGCGCAAGGTCGCCAAGGAATACGGGGATATCCTTGACGAGGGCGCTATTGAGGCCTTTTGCGCGAAGCGCCTCAAGGGCTGGGGCCAGCTCTCCGAGCGCCTGCTCACCGGTGTGTGGGTAGATACCGCGCGTGGCGACATGTGCATCATGGACGTTCTCGAGCAGGGCGCGCCCTACGGCAAGTTCCGAGGCACGTCCATGAACCTGATGCAGGCCCTGAGCGACACCGAGCTCGGCTTCCGCGCGAGGATTGACGAGGTCAACGCCGCCGCGCTGGAAAAGGCCGGTGAGCTCGGCATCGACGCCCTGCCCGGGTCCCCCGCGCTTCGTCGCGGCGTCTCGCAGGCCATGAAGGTAATCGAGGATATGGCTTCGGTGGCCGGATGCGCCCCGGCAAAGGTCTACGTCGAGATCACGAGGACCGCTTCGAACAAGCTGAAGGGCAAGCGGTCGCGGAGCCGCGCCCAGGAGATCGAGGCCGCGCTGAAGGCGCTCGACGAGGACGCGCGCCGCGACCTGGATGCCGCCAGGCTCCTGCGCGAGCTGGGGATGTTCGACGAGAAGGAGATCAACGAGCGCCTGTACCTCTATTTCCGACAGGCGGGAAAGAGCCTCTACTCCGGCAGGCCCATCGATATCGCGCGCATCGCGTCGGTCGACTACTGCGTCGACCGTATCCTGCCCAGGTCGGTGCGCAGGGACGAATCGCTCGACAACAAGGCATTGGTCCTGTACGCCGAGAGCCTTGATAAGAAGGACTCGATCCTCGTGTCCCAACACGTGCAGAGGAAGATGGCGCCTTTCTGGATGTACCTTCGCCGCGCGGGCCTCATGACCGAGCGCAAGCTCAACGCGCTCATGAGGACGCATATCTCCGAGAGAATGCTGAAATCCATCGTCGGGCGGCAGCTGACCGAGACGAGCCAGGAGTGCAAGCTCATCGCCGCGGTCCTCGAGGCCACCTACACGGGAGTCAAGGTCGTGCCGGTGAAGGCCGGGGTCGCCAGTTCGGTCAGGAGGCGCGCGGGAATCCCGAGAAGCCGCAAAGCAAATCGCTACTACCACGCCCACGATGCCCTCATCGCCCTCACGACCGGCAGGTTCATCGAGACGAGGGCCCCCATGTGGTCGAACAACAGGGCCTTCTACGAGCGCATTATGCGCGATATCGAGGCGCAGGAGCGCCGGGGCGGGGCGGACTCAGAGCTCGATTTCTTCTCCGGCGGGTTCTTCCGCAACCTCGTCGACTACGACACGGCAGAGGTGCTGTGGGATTCCGACTTCGAGCGAGAGAGGCTCGTCCGCGCCTGCTCCTGGAAGAACCTCCGCGTGACGTTTGCCCCCTACGAGGAAGGCGGCGCCTTCTGGAAGCAGACCGTCTACTCCCCGCGCGACTCTAAGACGAAGCTCATCCCCGTGAAGGGCGACCGTGATGCTGCCCTGTTCGGCGGCTACTCAGCCCAGACGTTCGCCTATTTCATGATCTACGAGACCGAGGGCAAGAAGGGAAACCTGTTCAGGTTCGCCCCCGTGCCCACCTCCATCGCATCCAAGGCGACCAATTCGCTCACCGAGCTCTATGCGCGCTCGCTGTGCCATGAATCCGGTGAGAGATTCGTCCGCGTCGTGCGCGACAGGATCCTTAAGGAAACAGTGTACGAGGCATATGGGGAGCGCTTCAGGGTCAAGGGGCTGAAGACCGCCGGCCCCGTGCGCCAGCTCGCCCTCGACGCAGCCGACATGCGACTGCTCAGGATCGTCGAGCGCATGGTCGACGGCGAGCAGCCGAGCCCCAGGCGCGATCTTGAATCCGATGCCAAGGTTCTCTGCCGGCTGTGGGCACGCCTTCTCGCGCTCGCTCCGGCAAACTTTCCCCGCGTCTCTAAGGTGCTCAAGCTGGGTGCCCTGAAGACGCCGGAGGAGGTGTTCGCCGATACGGAAGCGGACGATCTCGCTAAGACCGTCCGCGCGGTAGCGGAGTCCGAGGTCCAGGTCGTGGAGCTCCTCTCGGGAATCAGGGGTACCGCCGACGTGAGGCCCCTCGGCGGCAGCGCGTTCGCGGGTACGCTCTCGATGACCTTCGATAAGATCATCAACGACCCCAAGGCTGGTTTCGCTATCGTTGACATTTCGGCGTCGGGCCTCCACGAGAGGGTATCCACCCTTGGGTAAGACACTCTTTTTGGAGAACGCCCGGAAACTGCGCTATGAGGCGGGATGGGTCGCCGTTCACCGTGACGGCGACCCCCGGCCCGTCCTTTTGCGCGCCGACGAGCTCGACTGCATCGTTGTCGACGGGAAGGCCGCGTTCATATCGACCTACCTGCTCGATGAGCTCGCGGCAAGGGGCTGCAGCGTCATTTTCACCGATAGCCGGCATATGCCGGCATCAATCCTGATGCCGCTAACGGCAGCGACGATCGATACGAACGGCAAAGTCCTCTCACAGATGTCCTGGGGCGCCTGGCCGCGCAAGATGCTGTGGAAGAGGATCATCGAGTGCAAGCTGGAAAACCAGGCCTCTGTCCTCGAAGGATCAGGCCACGACCTGGAGGCAGAGCTGCTTGCATCCTATGCGGGAGAGGTCCGCGCCGGCGACTCGACCGGGCGCGAGGCCGCGGGTGCGCGCCGCTATTTCAAAGCGCTGTTCGGCGACGGTTTCGTGCGGGTACCGCACGCGGATGCAACCAATAGCGCCCTCGACTACGGTTATTCCATCCTGCTCTCGCATACAGCGTGCAGGATCGCGGCGAAGGGCTACCTCAACCAGGTGGGAATCCACCACCACTCCAAGACGAACCCCTACAACCTCGCCTGCGACCTCGTGGAGCCGTTCAGGCCCCTGGTCGATCGGAAAGTCGAGCTGGAGCGCCCCCGCGATCTCTCGCCTTCTGTGAAAAGGCTCCTTGCGTCCACACTCGCGGACAGGATTCCCTATGGCCATGGGAGCTACCGGGTGTCGGACGCCATCGACCTATGGGTCGACGGATGCCTTCGTGTGATGGAGGGGGCTGGCGATGCAGATGAGATCTCGGCGCCAGGAACGCCTTGATGGGGAACGGGGGAGGATAAGGTTCATGAGGATAGTCGTAATGTATGACCTACCCGTGGCCGATGCCCAGGACCGTCATGAGTACTCGAGGTTCAGGCAGTTTCTTGTAGGGGATGGCTATACGAGGCTGCAGAATTCCGTCTACACCCGCCTGGCGGTCGATACCAAGAATGCCGAGGCTGCCATCTCTAGGCTCAAGGCCAGCCTTCCAGAAGCGGGGCTGGTGCAGGTGCTCAGGGTATCCGAGGCCTCCTTTTGCTCAATGCTCACGCTATGTGGAAGCCCGTCTGACGAGGGGCATTTTGTTACCGGAGAGGACTTTATCGTCTTATGATCGTCAAGCTCGAAACGGTAGGGGAGACAATCGATTTTCCGGACGGACTTGGAGTCATATCCTTCGATGAGTTCGACGAGCTATCTCGATAGGCCGAATCGCTTTTGGGAGAAGGGGAACCCGGAATCGCCCTATACCGAGGGGAACGAAAGCTCAAACCGAAGGATATCGTCCTTATCGACAGCCTGATCGAGCTCCCATTCGATGACCGGAGGTTAACCGGCGCCTATACGTCAAGGATGGCGTCTGAGATCGAGGCCTGTGAGCCTTTGGCAACCAAAGCGCATGAGATCAGGGCGTGTATCGAGATGTTGATCGCGGAATTGGGGTATTCCCTTCGAACGGATTTGACAGGGAACACGGAACGGGATATCAAATCGTTCGCCAAATGGCTTTCGCTGTCACCCCGCCGCGAGCCGGCCTCTACCCTGCTAGGGAAATTCTTCTCCTTCATGGATTACGTTTGCGATACGAGGCTGAATCCGTCAATTGCTGTAATCGCCCTCATCGACAAGCTAAATCCGGCCGAGGTCTTGGAATTAACTCGAAAGGCGCGCCATGAGTGTCTGGAGATGTTGTTTCTCGAATACCGGGAGGTAGACACTGCCAATCTCGAGATCCCAGTGTGGCATATAGATAGAGATCGGGTCCTCTTCTCCCGTAACGTCTAAACCGTTAAACTGGTACATGCACCTTGAAATCTCAAATAAGGCTTACTGCTTGATAGCACGGTTTTCCGATGATCCGTCAGCTGTCAGGTTTTTACAGAACTCACGCTATCATCCCTTTTCCGGGCGGAAACTGGATGGTTTCCAAAAATCGTCGGAACCCTTTCTAATCTATTAATTAACTATTCAGCTTCAGTAGCTGCTCTTTTGCGTCGTTTACCGGCCGATGTCTATTCTCCAGCTTCGTAGGTACCGCGCTTCGAGCTGCTACTTACCGCCGAGGCTGACGCACAGTCCGAGGCACAGGCTTCGTAGGTACCGCGCTTCGAGCTGCTACTTACCGCGCCTATCCGGGCGCTGCTCGGACTGTCGGCTTCGTAGGTACCGCGCTTCGAGCTGCTACTTACCTTATGCCTTGAGTCCCTTGCACGATAAGGAGCTTCGTAGGTACCGCGCTTCGAGCTGCTACTTACCCCGCGGCCCATAAACCGCATGGTCCATATTGCTTCGTAGGTACCGCGCTTCGAGCTGCTACTTACCCGTCGCCAAAAAACAACGCCAGGAGTCTGGGCTTCGTAGGTACCGCGCTTCGAGCTGCTACTTACCCCTGCAAGTCCTTGAGCATTTGGTCTGCGTGCTTCGTAGGTACCGCGCTTCGAGCTGCTACTTACCCAGCGGGCAATGTACCTCGTCTACAATCCGTGCTTCGTAGGTACCGCGCTTCGAGCTGCTACTTACCGCGCAACCTTGTTCGCATCAACGTTCACCGGCTTCGTAGGTACCGCGCTTCGAGCTGCTACTTACCTACATTTGTAGAAAGACATTGCGAGATTTGGCTTCGTAGGTACCGCGCTTCGAGCTGCTACTTACCATGCCATAGGCATTCCCCTCGGGGTGGCTCGCTTCGTAGGTACCGCGCTTCGAGCTGCTACTTACCGGACGACGGATCTCGTCCCGTCTTCCACCTGCTTCGTAGGTACCGCGCTTCGAGCTGCTACTTACCCGCCGACTACGCCCTCCGCCAGGAGTTCACGCTTCGTAGGTACCGCGCTTCGAGCAGCTACTTACCTTTGTTGCACAAAAGGTACAGGTTTTTGTGCTTCGTAGGTACCGCGCTTCGAGCAGCTACTTACCCTTAATCACGTCAAATGAACGATATGTTGTGCTTCGTAGGTACCGCGCTTCGAGCTGCTACTTACCAGGTTGGTTCTGCGTATGCCGCCAAGGAGCGCTTCGTAGGTACCGCGCTTCGAGCTGCTACTTACCTCGATGACCTCGATGAGACGCTTCCGACCCGCTTCGTAGGTACCGCGCTTCGAGCTGCTACTTACCCATGAGTTTATGGGGCGCGTGTCGTATTCTGCTTCGTAGGTACCGCGCTTCGAGCTGCTACTTACCTGTGACGTCAAGGCTGCGGACGTGGTGCGTGCTTCGCAGGGACCGCGCTTCGAGCAGCCACTAACCATGTCACTTTCCATTAAGGGCGATAAGCCTGCTTCGCAGGGACCGCGCTTCGAGCTGTTACTTACCGTCTTCAAGCGATTGGCGGCTGCAACATGTTGCTTCGTAGGTACCGTGCTTCGAGCAGCTACTTACCATCCGGCTGCGACGTTCCCACCGTAGGATGGCTTCGCAGGGACCGCGCTTCGACTAGTTACTTGCCACAGAGCCGCCATATGGCGCAATGATTTACGCTTCACAGGTATCGCGCTTCGAGCAGCTACCTACCTTCGCGCTAAATTCTGCCTACATAAGGCCTACTTCGCAGGGACTGCGCTTCGGGCAGCTACTTACTCTGGCCGGCAAAAAACCCAAGAGTCCATAAAACTTTGCAGGTACCGCGCTTCGGGCAGCTACTTACCCTACTTTGCATCATTCTCAGGATGGATATTGCTTCGTGGGTACCGCGCCTCGAGCAGCTACTTACCGCAAAACTTTGTTCGCATCCACGCACACAGGCTTCGCAAGTATGGCGTTTCGAGAGACTACTCACTAAGCATAAATATGGACTTTCCCACTCTTATGCTTCGCAGACACCGCACTTCGAGCAGATACTTATATCACAAGGCAGTCAAAGCCATGGGCGTACATGTTTTGCAGGTATCGTATTTCGGGCAATTGCTTTACAGGCGCGGGAATTAGCTGACACGCCTAACGGCTTCGAAGGTTCTTCGATCGCTGCGATTCACAGCTTCGCCCTGGTTGATTGCCGTCTTTCGCGCAATCCGATACGGCTCTCGTGGCAACTTCTTCGCGACCACTTCGGTTTCGTAGGTCATCCATTGCCACGACCCCAGGTCGAATGGATAGGCGTTTCAATCAAAATAGTGTCACCGCTTGGCACCAAATTAGCCTTATTTTGAGCAAACACGACTACAAAATTAAATATGAGTACCTATGCCTATATCGAGGAGGCTCCCGTGTCTTTTGGCGTCAGATTGGCGACCACATTAGCCGTCGGTTGCGGCTTTTGGTGCGCCTCCCATCTTTACCAACGCTGGCGCTACGCTGCACTGGAGCATGAAGACAAGACCATGCTCCAAGCACAGCCCGGGGATACCGATAGGGATAAATGGATAGACGCCGTGAAGAGGGAGGCCGTTAACTACGGCGTCAGCCCCTCAACACTAATTTCTCTGGGTAGCGCAGGAGATATCGATGCGGAGATGTCCCAGCTTGGAGACACCGGAACGTACGCACGCCGCCACAACCCACCGCTTGCCTCGGAAATCGTTTTTGTCTACCCCTATCTGCTTGCAGCTTGGACTGGATCGCTCATCTCGATTCCCTATGCCGTCATCCTGGCAGCCTCCGTGGCACTTGGCCAGGAGGATATGAGATTCAGGCTCGCGCCGGTGCCCATGCTGTTCCTTTTTGCGGGCGCTGGCGCTGTGTCATCGCCCTGGGGACCATATGCGTGGGCGGTATTTACCATTCCCTGCGCTGCAGTATTCGCGCTGATCTCCTTTGCCATGAAGCGCATCGCCGGGATCTCCTGGCACGCCGGCGACTATCTCACGCTTGCCGTCGCCCTTATGGCGGCGCTATCCGTCGGGACCGTGTTCGAGTTTCTCGCTATCCACCTTGCATGCGCATGCGCCCTGGAACTCGCTATCAGATCCATCCCGGCCTGTGCTCGCCTCAAGAACAACGTCCCCTACAACGCCGTGCTGTCGGTGAGCCTGGTCGGGGCGACATTAATCGCAATCTTGAAAGGTTATCTGCTATGAGGTCTAAACGTACGGGGCTCAGGGCCGTCATGGTGACCCAGCTCGTCCTGCTCCTTCCCATCATGATCGCCATGCTCGCACTCGTCGTGGATTGCGCCAACCTGAGCAGGTGCAAGGCACTTGCGTCCTCTGCCGCGTCCGAGGGCGCCCGCTATGCCGCGGCAAATCCAGATCTGTCCGATTCCGAGGTCGAGGCATACGTGAGGGGCGCTATCGGGCTCGATGACAGCTGCACCGTGGATATCGTGCGCGAGGCGATTGCACCCAAGGAGGTGACGCTGAGGGTAGGGGATAAGTCCAGGGACTCCTCCATCGAGCGCAAGTCTGTGACGGTCAATGTCCAGATTCCCTGCCGCCGCGTCTTCACACTGGCTGTCTTCGACGGGCTTGCGGGCATCGAGCCCGAGTCTTCCTCTGCCACCGCGATCTCATCGGAGGTGATGTGATGGTGCGCAACACCCGGGCGCTCAAGGCGCTCATCTCCACCGAGTTCATCTTCGTGTTCCCTATCGCCCTCACCGTCGTGCTCGCCATCATGGGGTTCGGCTTCACGGGCTACCAGCGAGCGAGAATCGACTATTCGCTGGCGCACCTCGCGGACCGGCTTCCCGCGGGGTGGGACTCCATGAACGCGGATACGCTCGTGACCGAGCTCGTGAGCACCTCTGCTGGCGTGGACCCCGACTACCTCACGGTGAAAAACGCCTCTGTGACACTCGATTCCGATGAGAACCTTGGACAGGGTAGCGCCGTGGCAAGCGACCTGGGCACCGAGAACCTCAGGACCGAGGACAGGACCGTGACGGTATCGGCTGAGATTATCTACGACTACCCAGCACCCTACAACGTGTTCGGAAAGAGATCCGTGCGCAAGATCACACGCTCCTACATCAGCTATTCGGACTGGGAGGTCATCTAGATGAAGTGCCGCACACTCAGGGGGAGGGGAGCCCGCGCGCAGCTCACGACCTTCTTCGTCGTATTACTCATCCCCCTTTCCCTTCTCATCGCCCTCGCGGTCGACCTCGGCGGCGCACTCGCCTACAGGACATGGCAGGGCTCGCTTCTCGAGAGCACGCGCCAATCCTGTTTCGGCGAAGCCAACGCCGTCAAATATGCGGAGAACCCCGGCGAGGAGGCGCGCTCCGAGGTGCTCGAGATGCTGAAGGCAAACGGGTATACCGGAAAAGCCACGGTCTATTATGTCGAGGCACCAGAGGACCTGTGTGGAGCGGCAGACCGATATGCCGGCGTCTACGTGATTTTGGAGGGAACCTGGCCGTCGACATTCGCTAGGTTCGCGGGCATCGACGAACTCAAGGTTCGATCCGATGCGGTATGGGCGCTCCATCCCTATTCATCCACGACGGTATGGCGCCCCGCCGACACCGGAAACGGCTGGTGTGAGTACACAATCGACAAGGACGGAAACGTTTCGACGAAAACGGGTGTCTGCTCGATCGACGATGCTCCCGAAAGCCTCTCCAAGGCCGTTAGGGACATGCTGCCCGCCTCATCAGGCGGTACCGAAGGCGCAGATGAATCTGCGTCCGACGGCGCTGAATAGGCGCCCTCGCCGAACACCCTAGATTGTCACCCAATGTCACCAAATCGCCCCGCACGCACGTCCGCGCGGGGCGATTCTTTATGTGTCGGAATAGCACGACAGATCGGAGGACCCTTGGGTCTGATGTACGACCTGATGCGCCAGGGAAGATATGACCTCATGCCGGCGCTGCTGACGTCGCGCGAGGCGGCGGACGCGGTCGGAGTCACCCCTAGGACCATCGAGAGAATGTGCGCGTCGGGAAAGCTCGAGGGCGCACGGTTCGGCAACCGCTGGCGCGTCAACCGAGACTCGCTGCTCAGGTATTCGGGGCTCCTCGGTCCCGGGAAGGAAGTCAAACGATGAAGAAAAGGACCCCGGAGGAGATCAGGGCTGAGATCGCCCAGGTCGAGGCAGAGGAGCGCGCGGCCGTGGATGCCGGTCGCATGCGCAGTATCGATAGGCTCCGCGGGCGCAAGCAGGCGCTCGGCCATGAGCTTGAGCGCGCCATGGCGCAGGAGGCCGCCATGGGGGCGACCACGTCGACGCAAATGCCCGCCACGGCTCCCAAGACCGCCCAGAGCAGCCAGAGGACCACGGCAACGGCGGGAGCCGCGACCGCACGCCGACAGCGCGGACAGGTACCCGGTGGAGCCCGCAAGGACCGCAGGCTCGCGGCCGTCGCCGGCGTGGCCATCGCCGTCGCCGTCGTGACGGTAGGATTCTCCGGCTGGCGCTGGACCCAGGCACAGGGCGAGCTGACGCGCCTCGAGCAATCGACCGTCAAGGTCGTCACCGTCACGCGCGACGTCGCCCCCGGTGAGGTTATCGCGTCCGCGGACCTCACGGTCGCAAGCGTGCCCAAGGCGTTTGCGCCAAAGGACGCCGCTAAGAAGGTATCCGATGTCGCCGGGCGCCAGTCCGTCACACAGCAGACCTCGGGTACCGCCGTATCGCTTTCATCGGTCTCCGGCTCCAAGAAACCCGCCTCGATCACCACGGCAGTGACCGAGGGCCGCGTCGCCTACACCGTCGCGCTCGACAGCTCGACCGGCCTCTCGCCACTGCTCGCCGTCGGCGACAAGGTCGACGTCCTCGCGAGCGTGAACGATGGCCAGGTCGTGACGACCGAGCGCATCGCCGACTCCATCCGTGTGTTGGCGCTCGACGGAAACCTCTCGGGCACCAAGTCTGACGGTTACTCCAATGTCACAATCGAGGTGACCGAGGACCAGGCCCTCGCACTTTCGAGCGCAAGCGGCATCAGGCTCGTCGCCCTTCCCGAGACGGGGGAGACGAACAATGCTGAATAGGGACCTACTCAAAATCGAACGCGAAGCCGTACGCCAGGCAACCGGGGTCCTGACGGCGGCCAACGACGCGACCGAAAGCAACGAACAGAGGGATACGCGCGCGCACGAGCTCCTTGCCGATATTGTCGATTCCATCCCCGAAGGCTCTCGTCTGGATGACAACTCCTTCGAGGCGGTTATTCAGGCCGGCATCAACGACCTGTACTATCTTGGGCCCATCGAGGAGCTGCTTCCCGATACCTCGATCTCGGAAATCATGGTGAACGCCCCGGATGACGTCTGGGTCGAGCGAGCGGGCATGCTACGGAAGGTCCCGGTGACATTCGAGGACGACGAGCATGTGAAGTTCATCATCAACCGAATCGCGTCCGCCGACGGTCGGCGTTGCGACGAGGCACAACCGCTGTGTGACTGCATCCTCAACCGTCCCGGTGCCATCTTCGACGGCTCGCGTGTGGCGGCGACGGCCAAGGGCATCGCCGTCGACCACAACATCCTCAATATCCGAAAGTTTCGACCCGACGCCGTGGAACCCGAGGACCTCATGGCGCTGGGCACCTTCGACCAGCGCATGCTGGAGTTCATGGAGGCCATCGTTCTCGGCCGCATGAACGTCGTCATCGCCGGCGGAACGGGTTCGGGCAAGACGACGCTGCTCAACGCCTGTTCCTCCTTCATCCCGGACAACCAGCGCATCGTCACGATCGAGGACGCGCCGGAGCTGCGCCTCCAAAAGCCCCATGTCGTGCGCAAGACCGCACGTCGACCCAACATCGAGGGCGAGGGCGAGATCACCATCCGGCAGCTCGTCATCCATGCGCTGCGCGAGCGCCCGGACCGCATCGTAGTCGGCGAGTGCCGTGGCGGCGAGGCGTTCGATATGATCCAGGCCATGATGACCGGTCACGAAGGGTCCCTCACGACCGTGCACTCCTCCAACGCGCGCGAGGCGACGACCCGCCTGCGCTCCATGATCCAGCAGACCGGAACCGAGATGCGAAGCGAGCAGATCATGGAACTCATCGCCTCGGCCATCGACTTCATCGTCTTCGTGAACCGTTTCGACATCGACGGCTCGCGCAAGATCACCGAGATCGCGGAGGTCCAGGGCATGCAGGGCGATGTCATCACTATTGGCACCATCATGCGCTTCGAGCAGACCGGCTTCTCCGAGGACGGCAAGGTTCTCGGCGAGTTCATGCCCACCGGCGAGCGCATCACCCCGGCGCATCGCGAAAAGCTCTTCGCGCGCGGCGTTTACGTCGACGACGATTTCTGGTTCCGTCGATGAGCGGGCAGATTTCCCCGGCAGCCCTTATCCCCGCACTGCCGGCGGTATTGACGGGAATCGTTCTGTTCCTGACGGCCAGAAAGCTACGTGTCGAGCGCGAACGCGCCGAGTCCGGCCCCATCCCTGAGAATCCCTCTGACGGGACCGGCACAAATCGTCTCGTCGGCGCCCTTCGTCGCGTGTGCCAGGGCGCAGCACCCCAGCTATCGGTCTCCGAGGCCGCGCAGATGTGGGCCGTCGTCGCGTTCGCCCCATCGGTGCTGATTCTCGCCACCGGCTCGGCGATGGGCGCCCTGGCGGCACTCCCGCTCGGTATCGCCGCCTTCCCGATCTGGGTGAGGCTGAAGCGCGGGGCAGAGCAGGGGCTTTTCGAGGAGCAGCTCGGCGAGGCGATGCCGCTCATCGCATCGAACCTGCGCACGGGCGCCTCGGTCGCGCAATCGGTGGCCCCCGTCGCCGAGCATATGGCAGAGCCGCTGAAATCGGAGTTCGCCATCCTCGAACGCGACCTGCGAAACGGACGACCCATCGCCCAGGCACTCGATGATATGGCCAAGAGGACGGGGAGCTCGAACCTGAAGCTCTACTCCACGGCCGTCTCCGTATCGCAACAGACCGGCGGCTCGCTCTCCGATATCACCGAGCGCGTGGGCGAAGCCATCAGGGCGAAGGTCAAGGCCAAGCGCTCGGCAGAGGCGAAGACGTCCTCGGCGCGATTCGAGGCCAAGCTCGTCGGCTTCGCGCCGGTCGTCATGCTGCTGCTCATGTCGCTGAGCTCGGAGATTCACCGCGAGTTCTTCATGACGCCCGCGGGGTGGGCGTGCCTTGCCGTCGGCGCCGCGCTCGATATCCTCGGCTTCTTGGTCCTCAAGCAAATCAGCAACATCAGATACGACTAGGGGTTCTCAGATGTTCGAAACGATAACGACTGGCTTCATATTCCTTCTTCTGGGTATCGCCGCGGGCCTCGGCGTGGATATCGCCCTCAAGCGCATATTCCAGTTGGAAGCGCCGGTAGAGGAGGAGGCGTCCGCGACGCTTCCCGGAATCGCCGAGAAGCTGTCCAGCGTCGTGTCGAGGCTCGCGCCCATCTCCCGCTCGGTCATGGACTCCACGCGAGACTCCCTCGACCGCGCGGGCCTCACCATGCAGCCGGCGACCTTCTGGGCCTTCCGCGTCGCGAGCGCCGCGGGATTCACCGCCGCCGGCCTCATCGCCTCGATCCTCATCGGAGGCTCCAAGGGACTCGGCATCTTTGCCGCGATGGTCCTCATGGGCCTCGCCGTTCCGCAGCTGTGGCTCTTGAACGAACGCGCGAAATGGCGCGACGAGCTCGACAGGCAGCTCCCCGACGCACTGGACCTTCTCGCAATCTGCATGTCGGCGGGTTCGTCCATCGACTTCGCCCTCCATACGGTCGGCAGCAGGATGGATGGCGCCATCGCGCGCGGCTTCGAGCGCGTAGCCAACGAGGCCAGCTTCTCTTCGCGCACCGAGGCGCTCCTGCGTTTCGCGGAACGCGCGCGTGTGCCATCCCTCACCATCTTCGCGGCATCGTTCGCACAGTCCGAGCGCGCGGGCGGCTCACTTGTCGACATCATCCGCGACCAGGCCGAGACGGTCCGAGAGCAGCGGCGCCTGAAGGTCGAGTCCGAAATCGAGAAGCTGAGCTCAAAGATGCTCTTCCCGATCATCATCTTCATCCTGCCAGTGTTCCTGATCGTCGTTCTCGCGCCCGTGGTGGCGCAGATCGCCCAGACGTTCACCTCCCTCATGTAGGAGACGACCCATGAGCCATGAATACGATATCCCCTGTGTGGCCACGACAAGGACCGGCACCGAGGTTCCGCTCTCTCTGAAGATCGCCAAGACCTTCAGGGACAAGGCGATCGGGTATATGGGAACCAAGTCCATCGCCAAATCCACCGGCATGGTGTACGCGAGAGGAAGGTCGCTCCATACCCTGTTCATGCGCATCCCGGTCGATGTCTGCTGGATTGGACGCTTCGATGCCTCGGATCAATCCTGGCCGGTGGTGTCGCTCGACTCCTCGGTCGCCCCCTGGCGCATCCTTTTCGCACCGCGGGGGGCAGTAGGCGGCATCGAGGTCGCCCCTGGAACATTCACCGAGTCCGACCGCCCGCTCTCTATCAGGAGACTCGATTGAACCAGACTAAGGTAGCGAAGACCGTACGCTGTGCCTCAACGGCGCTCGCCGTCCTCCTGTCAATGGCCATCATGGCCTTGATCCCCGCCATCAGATCGGCGGGGACGCTGGATACGGACGGATGGTTCCTTCTCGCCTCGGGGCGCGTAATCGTCGAATCCGGCATCCCGGTTACAAACCCCTTCACCGCAGTCGAGAGCCAAGGCATCGTGCTCCAGCAGTGGCTCCACGACGCATGGCTCTATCTGTGCTGGAAGGTGGCTGGCTACACCGGCGTCGCCGTCTCCGTGGCGATTCCCGCCGCGCTGGCACTGTGTACCTATACCGGCGCCGTCTGCCGGCTGGCGCGAGTCCCGCGCTATCCATGGGTGCCGCTGCTGATCGGCGCGCTAGGGTTTTCCCTCATGGCCTCATATCTATCCATCCGTCCGTCAATCTGGACGGCGGCGCTGCTGTTCGTCGCCATATCCATCTGCCTGGAGTGGCGACACAGCGCTAACCCGCGGTGCCTTCTGGCGCTTCCGATCGTGTCACTGCTCTCCGTGAACCTGCAGGCCGCGCTCTGGCCCCTGCCGACGGCCGCCGCCGCATGCTTCCTGCTCCCCGAAAAAGGCGAGATCTCGACACGGGCGACCGCCGAGACGCTTCGCGCATGGTGGCGTTCCAGGCTGCCCCTACTCGCGGCAGTTGCCGGCATGGCCGCGGAATCGCTTGTAAACCCATATTGTATCGACGGCTCGCTCTATGTGCTCCGCTCACTAGGAGCCGCATCCTACGGCGGGGTCATCCTCGAGCTGAATCCGGTTTGGGTAATGCCTGCAGCGGCCCTGTTCTGGGGCGCCTCAATCCTTGTGGCCTTCGTATCGTGCTGCCTTGCCCGGCGGTTCCCGCCCAGGTGGCTTCTGGCCTTTTGGGCGGCGTCAGCAATCGCCGGGGCACTTGCCGTCAGGTGCCTTTGGATAACGTGGACGGCTTCGTTTCTCGTTGTCGCCGTATCCGTCGACCAGGGCGACGCAATCGGCCCCCGAGTGCATCGCCTGCTGATTGCCGGGAGAGCCGTTATGGTCCTCGTCCTAGCGTTCTCCATCGTCAACAGCGGCCTTAACTCACTTGATTCGGAAACCTGCGGGGTCGAGGCCGGATGGAGGGGCATCGACTCGGATATGGCGCAGATCGTCGAGGCCCTAGGTGACAACCCGGGTCGCATATGGTCCGAGGACGCCACGGTGATGAACTACCTCGAGTGGGCTAGGGTGCCCGTGACCTACGACATGCGTCCTGAGATCTGGTCTGAGGCGATCTCCGGTACCGGCAAGGCAAACGACTACCGCGCCTACGTTGACAGTCTGGAAGGGGGCTACGAGGTCCTTAAGGAGGATGGCTGGACGTGGGCGATCGTGCTGGATTCCAGCATAAAACGCTTTGGAAAAGCCTGTCCCGGCGCCGATAAGGCGGCAAGCGGCAGGGGATACGTGCTCTATCGGTTGTGATATTAAATTGATTGATGGGTGGTAACTCATGGGTATCGTCAACGTCAGCAGGAGGGCCGTTCTGGCCGCCATGGCCTCGCTGGCCCTTACGGGATGCGGCGGTTCAAAGAAAGCAAATGGATCGGACGATTCGAAGAGGAAGAATAAGGATTCCGAGAAGAGCGAGGACGAGGCGTTTTCCTTTGGAGGGATAGGCGATACGAGCTCGTCCGATGCCTCCAGGGGGCTGTCAGTCGATGGCGTCTACAAAAAGGTCGCCACGGACTCGAGCGGCAAGGAATACCGGTTCCTCCTTGTCGGCATGACATTCGAGAACAGCCTCGACCATGACGGACGGGCACCGGTGTCCTACGTCTCGTGCTACCAAAACGGCGTGAAGCTGTCCCATTGCACGAAATACAGCGACCCGAACGCCTCGAAGACACTCGAGCCCGGCTACTCGATTTCAGTCTGTACCGCGTTTCTGCTGGAAGACGAGGGCCAGCCCGTGAAGGTGAAGATCAAATCATCGAACTCGTCGGATTACGTCTACGAGAACACCTTCCCGATCTCCCATTTGGACTATACGGCCCTCTAGGAGTCCTCTCCTGCGCGCACGATAAAGTACTCATTGTCATCCCTGACGATGAAGCGATGGACGGGCCTGCCCTTCCACTCGATTTCAACGCTCCAGATACGGGCGAGACAGCCCGTCTTGCGCCCGGGGCAGGGGACAGATGCGCCCGTGGAGCGGACCTGGAACCTACGACCGTCGGAAAGCTCGATCCACCTGAACTTCGGCTCCCTACCGGGCCTTTCTATGACACTGACCGTAACAGGTGTCATTTCCGCTCCAAAAGGTTCTCATGGCCATAGGGAGCCGTGAAACTGCCCAGCGGGCGCACCTGCGCACTCATGGCTGTTTCTGCCTATATACGGGCCGAGGCCGAACGGGCGTCAAAGCAACCCTTTCCCCGGGCTCCGGCTCGCTCTTGAGCTCAGCCATTCTCGGATTACCATAGAAATCCCCCGCGACCCAGCGCATATTCAGGCCCAGATGCTCCTCGAACATCGGCGCGACATGCTGATCCCATATCTCGAGATCGGTATCGAAAAGCTCACGCGCTTTCCTGAGAATCGAATCACGGTACTGAGCAGGAACCCCCTCCGAGATGAAGCCGGCCTCATTCATTTTGCGTATGAAATCGGGTGAGGAGCCGGCGCCCAGGACAAGCTCGACTCTCTCCTGGACGGAAACCACATTCCCGTCGGCGGGGCCGAGCAGCTCCTCTGCGTAAACGGGGTTAAATACGGCAAGCCTTCGCAGCCCTGCCAGGTGGTTGACTATTTCACGTTCCTCACAGCAGACTTTCGTGATCTTGCAATCCGGCATGAGCTTTAAGTTTAGGCCGTCCGCTATTAGGTAACATTCACCCCCATGACCGGAAGCAGGATCACGATAGCGTATTCTATGCTTTCGGTCTAACTTGCCATAGCAAAGGGCCTCAGCTGGTATATCTACCGCGATGTCGTAAGTTTTAAGAGCGCAGGCGAGGATGGGGAGTTCCAACTGCTCCGTTTCAAACCCTCGGGGCAGGCCCTTGTCGTCCTTGGCGCGAGTCTCACCTTTGCGAAGAGGAGTCGGATGATCTCGGTCATAATCCACGCTGATGACATATCCGGCCGATGTGGAGCTTCCCAGGAACGGCAAAAGAGTTTCGAATACCTTTGACTCGACCAGTGCTTCGTCCTTGAATGAAACGCAATTCTCAAATCGAATTGTCCCCGGGAACGCATCGTCTCTCGTAACGGTCATCTTGCCAACCGAAGTCCTCAAGGGATACGGATCATATATGCCCGCGGCATCGAATCGTGGCAGAAGCGGAACCAGTATGCTCTCAGTTTTTTTCTTTGCCATAAGCGTTCAGCCCTTTCTCCCAGGGGTTTCCATGAGATTAGAATCCCACTGTTAGAGCTCTCACGCGGGGCCGTTTGGTGCCATCTGGTGACACCTCGGCCCGCAATGCCACGTCTTGCAGATGTCCAGCATCCGCTCTATTGGTTGTGTGATAATAGAACACGCGTTCGTTCGTAAACGGGAATAAGGAGGCGGCGTGGGGGAGAAGTCAATCAGGCTCGTGACGGCCCTGGTCGAGTGTCGGCCGGATGGGGAGTACGTGCCTTGGGGTATCAAATGGTACGACGGCAGGATCTTCCCCTTCGCAGAAGTCGGTTGGCACGAACCACGGTCATGGGTAATGGGGGAGGGTCGTGTGTGCGAGAGCTGGCGCGTGAAGATGAATGACGGAACCCTGCGCGATATCTGCCACCACGGCAACAGCTGGTACGTGGTTCATGATCCGGAGAATGACAGACCGGATGACGGATGGTCTCCGTAACCGAGATATCGTATTGGCAATAGCCGAACTGTGATATGACTCAACTACGTGACAATATAACTACGCAATAACGCAACTACGGCGTAGTGTAACAATGTAGTAGAGTGATTGTGTAATGCCGTAGCTTCTCAAAATGCAAGTATGCATTAACGTAATTTTGCAGTTATCGACTACATGCCCTGGGAGGCCTTTGTCGTTACAGTCCACATTGTATGAACGATGGATGAAACCGCCTGAGAACCCGAGCATGCGGTGGTTTTATCTGCCTAATGAGGGTAAAATCACCGTAGAAGACGACGCATCCCGTGTAAGTATCGAGAGCGCGGGCGGCCTAGTTTTCTGGTTTAGTTAAATGCCCGGGCTCCACCCCGGGCATTCTTATTTGCGCTTGTTGCGGCGCAAATGCCGTCCACCGTCCGCACCGCGCGTACGCCTACGGACCTTAACTCGGACATCATACGAATCGAAAAACGCAATGACGAACGTGCCGACCGTCGCAAGGGCGGCCAGCGCATCAAGGATCTTTAGCATAGGGAAGCCTCCAATCGAATTGTCGGCCGCCCGCGCACGGAATGCGTCATCTCCCCAATAATTCTAGCTGAACCAGCGACTGTAGAAATTAATCGCCAGATAGCCACAGTCTCAAAACGTATGAACGATGAATGGACATCAATAGCAAACGCGATTTGATTTTTGAAATATGGACGAATTCCACGTTGGGAGGGTAAAATGATGCCGACGGCAGCCCAAGTTGTGGTGAGCTGGGCAGAGCCGTTGCTTAGTAAAGTTAGGTCATCGTCTTAGCGACGGTGGCCTTTCTTTTTGGGCTTCGAACCCTGCTTGAGTGCCTTGGAAAGGCCGACAAGGGCCGTGAGGAGCGAGACCGTAGCGGTCAGGAGCTTCACGAGCTCGGTGAAATCGGTCATGGGCATCACCTCCCATCGAATGGAGGGCTCTGCCCGGCACGAGGGCTGCCGACAGCGAGGACGATTCTAGCAGAGCGACTGATCCTCCCCGGTTCTCTATGTTTCTTACAAGATTGGCGATTCAAGATGGGCTGCAGACGCGACGCCCTGGCGCGTTGCCATTTCTCAAGCTGATACAATCTCTACAGCATCGATGACGCGCTCCATCACGTCGCCCAAGTCGTCGGTCAACGTGAACCGCTCGACCACGGGAACGTCGCGTTTGCGGCCCGTCTCCGTCTTCACCGTCTTGGTCCTGTTGGTGATCTGGATGGCGATGCCGTTGGGATGGCTGCCCCCTCTCGTGCCGCGGGATCTCCTCGCGGTGGGGCTGCAGAAAGCCCACGGGAAAGATGGTCCGCCAGAAGTCGTACGGGCTGACCCATTCCCAGGACGGATAATCGGATAGAAGGATGTCATTCTTCTCGATGTAGGCATAACGCTGATCTACCCAGTAGACATCATCATGCTCCGGTTTCTTCCTGCAATCGGTCACTGAACACCACCCCACATACCAACCGCCCCGAGGGCTAAGGCCCTGCCTTTACACGACGTATATTGTCAATATAGTTATTGTTGTACACCCCTGCGGCAAGCGAGGTGCTAGAATGTAAGACACGTAATACAGTTGATTGAGAGGTGCGTCATGGCAACTGCTACCGCGGCATTGAGGCTGCCTGAGGACTTAGCAATCAGGTACGACCGTTTGGCGAAATCAACGGGACGCACGAAAACTTTCTACATGACAGAAGCGCTCGCTGCCGAGATTGACAGGCTTGAGTACGAGTACGGACTATTGAAGAAGGTCGAGGATTACAGGGCTGGCCAGCTTGAGACCGTGACGCTCGACGAGCTGGAGGAAAACCTTGGCCTGGCGAATTGAGGTCGACAGGGACGTCCAGCGTTCGATGAGGAAACTGGACAAGCAGATCGCCAAGAGGATCGTGGCGAAACTTCATGAGATTTCACAGCTTGAAGACCCGAGAAGCATGGGAAAGGGATTGACCGAGAACAAATCAGGTCTCTGGCGCTATCGGGTCGGCGACTATCGGATAGTTGCCGATATCGAGGACGATGTTCTCGTCATCCTTGTTGTCGATGTTGACCACCGAAACAGGGTTTACAGGACGCGCAGGTAGGCTGGACGAGACCGCCAGCGCAACGGGCCCTAGCGCATTGCCATCTATCAAGCTGTTACAATGACATATAAATCCATAGCAACAGCCGAACCGGCTGATATCGTAGCTGCTCAATAGCGCAAATACTTAATGAGATAACTACACAACAACAGAACTTCTCGATAACGTAACTACGGCATAACGCAACTACGTGAAAATGGAACTGTGCAATAACGTAACTATGCAATTTCCGACTTCATGATTTTCCTAATAAACGAAAACCCCTGCTTAGGGCAGGGGTTTTCAGATTGGCGAATCGCTTAATGGTGCGTCGAACGCTCTCTCATCTCGAGTGATTTCGTAAGGCTTTTCGTGCCGGCGGTGCCGTGCCCCAAAAGGCCATCGAACCCAGATCTCAGCGCCGCTACATCTGCCGCCGAGGCCCCGTCACGCAGGATCTTCGAGTCGAGCAGCGATCTCATGAAGCGTTCCGGAGTCTTTTCCGAGGTGATCGCCTCGACCTCCTTGGAGATTCGGTTCGGATCGCGGTCAACGGGAACCGTCGGCATCTCCTTGGATGAGACGGGTTGCGCCCCGTTGTTCCTGAGCCAATACCTGAACTCGATATCGACATCCTCGGGAGCCTCGACCCTGATCTCGTTAGTTTCCTCATCGATCACGAGGGCGCCGTAAAACGAGTCACGCTCAGCGTTCTCCACCATCCCCTCGAGCTCAAGGATTCCCATAAGGATCGGGAGCTCCATCAGCCTTTCATGCCCGGCACTGTAACTCCCGATTACCTTGGCATCATCGTAATTACCGGGGAATTCGACGGAATATCCGTTGGGCGAAAGCTCCGGCCATCCGAGCGCAAGCGATGCCTCTACCTCATGCGAGACATGGGCCACGGGAGAGATGCCGCCATATGAGAAGGGCTGTACGAAAACGCCCTCGCGGCCTTTCGGGTCCCTAGTGAGTTTGAAACAGACATCATGGGGCCGACTTGGACGGTCACTGAACTTGGGCGCGTACTGTACGCTAAATAAGGCGACGTAAGGTTTCCCGCTGTCATCCACAAGGTACATATCAGCTCCTCCTAATATTCATTCGCTTGACCGCAGCGTTTTCGTCTAGCTCGATGCCGCTGGCGGTCTTCTGAGCGCGTTCCGCATCGAAGGCCCTGACAAGCGCAGGCGCATACTCTTCCGCTAGCGATGCTGCCTGCAGCTTAAACATACGGGAGATGACCCCGGCATCCTGCTTCGCTTGCTTGCCTGCGAGCGCGATGGCGGCCTCACAGATCTCATTGGCCGTCGGCTCCCTTCCACCGAACTCCGCGAGCTCATTTTTCACGGTATCCAGCGATCCGCCGTCATTTCTGGCATAGGCGGCGATATAGGCCTGTTTGAGCGCCTCGACCAGCCTCTCGTCAGCCGAAATCCCGGTCTCGGTGCCACCGCCATCTCGATAGTAGGCCGTCGTGGCCCCCTCAATCGATTCGGCGAGACTTTTCCCTACGTTCATCCCGTCTCCGTTCTCATTCAACCTCAATGGGCTCCATAGCATCCAAACGGCTAGCGCCTTTGGAGGCCGACTGTGACTGTCGTTTAAAATCCATGACCGCACGTGTGTGGATGTGTGCCCCCATCGTGTCCCCCAACACTGACGGGAGACTCCGCAATGCTAGGGCCGTCCTCGTCCTGGTCACCATCTACGCCTGACTCGTCATGGCCTTTTTCCAGCTCCTTCTGCTCCAGCTCGGCAAGCTCGCCCTGCAGCTTCTCGAGATTCCCCTCACCGTCCCAGGGCTCGACAACGATTCTCCTGGCATCCTCAAGCTGCTTGTCGGAGCGCTCCATAAGGGCCCTTGCCTGGTCTAGACCGCCCGCCTCTTTCTCGATAATGCCGTCCATCTGCTGCAGCACGGTGTGTGAACCGGAAGTGGCCGACGGCAGCATATGATTCGACCAGTGCGCGTCGGCTGTGCCCTTGACCCTCAGGCCGATGAAAGGGTCGTAACGGAAGGTGCCGTCTCGCTCGAGCAGCGTCTGCTCCTTCTTCACGACAATCTCAAGACCGCGAAACTCTCCGATTGCCCTGACGGGGCCGATGGGACAATCTCCGGCAGCCCCTTGAATCATGCCGATCGCGCTAGCTCGATCTAGCGCCGACACGCCTCCGACCGAGACTCTTACGATATCTGCGCCCTTGTCGAGCTCCCTTTGCCTGTTCGCGCGCTCGAGGACATCGTGGTCACGTTCGAGCAACTCGAATCGCCGACGGTTGCAAGCGGCTGAAGGCTCATAACGAGATTCGATCTGGTGGCGCATGTTTGCCACCATCTCGTCATGAGACTGCTTGAGCATGGACTGTGCCATAATCTCGCTTCTCAGCTCCTGGATCCTCTTGATATCGGGGTTACCGGACGCCACGGCGGCAAGATCGGAGTAGGAGATTCTCGTCTCATCGATGTCATCCATGCTGCGCACGGACGGCTTATTCGAGAAGACCTGACCGATGAAGCGCTGCTTGTGCTCGACGGTGGAGTAGAGGAAGGAGTCGAACGTTCCCTGGGCGACGTACTTGAAGTCCTTCACGCTTTCGAAAAGGTTTCCCTGGCGCCTGATTCGACCAAGGCGCTGCTCGAAATCGGAAGGTCTCCATGGGCAATCAAGGTTATGGATGGCCGCGAGTCTCGTCTGGACGTTTGTGCCCGTGCCCAGCTTCTCAGTCGAACCCATGAGGACGCGCACCTCGCCCGAACGAACCTTCTCGAAGAGTGTTTCCTTCTTCTCCGGATCGTTGCCGGCATCGCTGACGCACGCAACCTGCTCGGAGGGGATTCCCGCCTCGATGAGGCGTCTCCTCATATCGTCTTGGATATTCCATTTTCCCGAGGCTGGGGTCGAACGGTCGCAAAAGACGAGCTGCGCGCCGCGCATGTCGGCCGTCTCCTCCCAGATTTTAAATACCTCACGCGCGCATACCTCACATTTGCCGCCCTCCATCGGCTCAAATTCGGGGTGCATCAGTTTCGGGTCAAGTGCGACCTTCATGCCGTCGCCTGTGATCGCAAGCAGGTTATCGTTGCCGTCTGCATTTCCGGCACGGACGCGCTCGCCGCGGATTCCGAGCTTTTTGACTTCCTCGAGCTGCTCAGGCGTGGCGGGCACGGTGATATGGATCTCCTCGCAATCGGGGACCTTGAGGTTCACGGTCTCCTGCGTGACGATGTCCGCAAAGGTTCGGTAGGCGCTCATGAGCTCGGGGAGGTTATGGAACTTCGTGAAGCGCTGTTTCAGCTGGAAGCCGTTGCCCTCAGGCTTGATCTCCATCGAGTCCTCTATCGTGCCGAACGTGAACGCCCAGGACGGGAACGATGACAGGCCCTGCCTCTCGAGGAGCTTAGGCGCGAGATAGCGCTGCATGTTGTACAGCTCGCCCATCGTATTGGTGACAGGCGTGCCCGTGGCGAACACGATGTTGCGTCCATGGCCAATCTCACGAAGGTAGGTGCACTTTTCAAGCAGGCTCTCACTGCGGTTGGACTTCAAGGAAGTCATTCCCGCAATAGCGAGGCCATACGTAGGGAGATTCTTATAGTTATGCGCCTCGTCCACAAACAGATAGTCGAAGCCGATCTCCTCGAACGAAAGCCCTTCGGTCTTCGGAGAAGAATGGAGCTTCGAGAGCTTCTCATTGATTTTCTTGACTTCTTCCTCGAGCTTTTTAACCGAGAAGGATCCCCCGTTTTCTTGCGCATCTTCTTTGGCCCGCAGGAATTCCATCCTTCGGCGTTTGAGATAGACCTCCTTTCGCTCCTGCGAAAGGTCGAGCATATCGAAGCGCGAACCCGATACGATCACGGCGTCCCAGTCCCCGTTTGCCGCGCGGCCGAAAAACTCCCTCGCCGCATCCGCGGAATCCGACTCAGATTTACCCATATAGAGCACCCTCGACCCTGGATAGAGATAGGCAAAATCCGATGCCCACTGTTCGGTTAGGTGCTTCGGCACGACGACAAGCGGCTTGTTGGCCCGACCGAGACGCCTGGCCTCCATGCACATGGCGATACCCGTATAGGTTTTTCCGGCGCCGACGACATGTGCCACAAGCGTGCCCTCATCTGCCTGCCCAGCTCGCGCGACGGCGGCACGCTGATGCGGCCTCATCTCCACGTCGGGATTCATACCGGGAAACGTGAGGTATGAGCCGTCATACGTCCTGGGCGCCAATCGGTTGTACCGATCGTTATAGATTTTGCACAGCACATTTGCCCGATCCGGGTCTGCCCACACCCATTTCTCGAAAGCCGACGAAATCAAGCGCCTCCTGTCCCATGCGGCCTTAGTCCCCTGGGGGTCGGGAATCTTCTTGCCCGTGGACGGGTCGGTCTTGTTCAGCTTCGTCTCGCTGCCGTTGAGGACGGCCGAGATGACCTTGAGCGGCGAATAGCTGCTGATGCCGTATCTGGCCAGCACCTCGAGCGAAAGCTCGGTCGTGTTTCCCGTCAGGCGCCATTTTCCGGTACGGGGCTCATGGGCAACCTCGAATTTCCTCTGCTTTGCCGCAGTCATCTCGCCATCAGTTAACGCGAGCTCCTCCTCGATGAAGCTCATGACGAAGGAGGGGGGAATCCAGGGAGAACCCAGGGTCGCAGCGATCTCTCCGGGACCCAGTTCGCGTGGAAGCACGGCTTTCAGTTTCTCTTCGCAGGTGCGCAGCGCGGCGAGCCTCTCGACATCCGACTCGGTTAGGCCGAAGGCTGCCATATGTCTCTCGCGTCTAGCCCTGTACTCGGCAAGGTCATCTGAGTTGACGAGCTCCTCGTGGGGAATGGGCTGGTCGACGTCGCCCATCCAGTCGACATGGGTAGTCCTCATCACGGCCTTCTCACCAGCCTGGCGATAGCCGAGCGAGATGAGGAATTCGGCCGGCACGGTGTCTGCCTTCATCGCAGCCGCCAAAACACTCGATAGGGGCTCCTGCTCCGACTTCCGGGCAACAGAGATCCCATACGCGCGCGCCAGGTTTTTGATCGGTTCGGGGGTCTGATATGTGTTGTCGGCATCGGCACGCCCAAGCGCGACGGCAAGGACACCGGGCCCCACGCGGGGATCGGTGGACAATCGCCAGAGAACCTCCTCCGTGTTCATCCCATCGGTCGCGAAATCTCGTTTACTTGCCAGATATCCGAGCGATCTCTCGACAAGCGCCGCGATGAGCGGGTTCGTTATGGCCGCGTAGCCGTTCCTGCGCTCGGTGGAGATGCGAACCCCCTCATCGAGCTCTCCCAGGGCGGCGATCAACGCCTCTCCGGTCCACGTACTGAATGACCTGTCGCGCCAGCTGTCGGGGAGGCTGCCGACATGCGCCGAGGCGATAACGGCACGGTCGGACGTCAAGGGATGGACGCATGTATCCCACAGGCCGCTTTTCATGAGAACGTTAACGGTTCTCGCCACCTCCGCACTCGTCTCGGGAGTGCGGACAGGGGGAATCGATACCGACTCGAGCCAGGAGCTTTCCCCGGCGTCGACCCGATCGCTCTCTATCTTCTTTTGCATCGAATGGATCGCATCGAGCTTCTCGCCGATATCGCCGGAAAGATATGCCTCGGCGCTCTCGATCCTCGACGTGATCGGATCGCGGACGATGAGGTCGCCGAGCCTTTGCTCGGCCTCGTCGACACCGCAGCCGAGTAGTCGCCCGATGAGCGCCAGATCGACGCCGCCCGTCCGGTCATATGAGACGGCCAGGGCATCGGCAGGGGTCTCCGAACGGTCGGGGAGGGGTGCCTGGGGGCGCACCGTGCGCTTTGAGAGGATGTCGGCCTTGCGGACGAAGTTCTTCTTGGTGTCCAGCACCTCGAGACTGAAGAGGTTGATGCCGAGCGAGCAGTCGTGATAGCCCTTCATTGTGAGGACTCTGCGGTTCTTCGGATCGTTCAGGCGACCGTAGCGCTCAGCGAAGCGGTCGTAGCGGTCGCTGAGGGCCTTAATTCCAGATTCGATTGCGGCATCGGTCGATTTGGGGTCGTGCTCGAGCGAGACAAGCGCTCGAGCGGCATCCCTGAGCTCAAGCATTGCATGCGCTCGGTTCTCTGCCTCGCGATCCGCGAGTCGGAAGCGCTCGACCGTGTCGCCGTTGCCGTACCAGATCGACCCGCCGTCGCCCAGTGTGAACTCATAGAGCGCCGGATCGGTGGGGACCTGCGCGACCTCGGGCGCGGCAGACCTGCCGGGCATCCCCTCAAATGTATGAGAAATCGAACCGATGGCCTGATTTGCCAGGGACTTCCTAGCGCTATCGGCGATTCCCGTGGCGTCCAGGCCACTTATCAATGCATATCCGGGGCCGTATGCGGTCATCTCCGAGCGCTGTTCGCCGACGGCCATGGACGGGTTGGAGGCAAGCAACGCGTTCACACGGAAGCCGTCCGCGTTCGTCTCCGTGCGGACCCAGTCCGGCGCGTTGTCGTGCGTGATCTCTCGCGCCTCGGCGAGCTTCCTCAGGATGACGAGGTCGCACAGCGCGCTCGTTCCCGCCTGGCTCTCGAAAGTCTCCTTGGGGAGCCGTGCCATGCCGACAAGATCGCACTCGCGAGCAAGACTTTCACGTGTGGCCTCTCGGGCCTTGTCCATGGTATAGCGGCTCGTCAGCACGGCGACGATACCGCCGGGGCGCACGGCGGCCACGGCCCTCTTGATCATGTAGTCATGGAGCGGCACTCCGTCGATTTTTATCGCGTCTGAGTAGGGGACGTTACCTATGGCGGCATCGAACGACCCCTCGGGGATCTCGCATTTGGCGATATCGGCGGCGACGATCGTATGGTCGGGGCAAAGCACGCGTGCAAGTCCCGCGCTCACGGGGTCGATTTCGACGCCGGTCACATGTACGTCCATGCCCGCGGGGACGCAGCGCATGAAGTTGCCCGTTCCGCAGCCCGGCTCCAGAATCTCGGCTGTGCCCTCGTCACAGATACCGGCATCCCTCAACGTCTCCCAGATAAGTTCCACGACGGGGCGGGGGGTGTAGAAGGCGGTGAGGACCGTCGCGCGCTGATCGGCGAACTCATCTTCACTCAAAAGCTCTTTCAGATCCCGTGATACCTCGGCCCAGCCACCGGTTGGGTTTTCGGCAAAGGCGTTCGCGGCACCGCCCCAACCGGAATAGGCCGAAATGGCGCATGCCTCCTCGAGAGTGGCGTCTCGCCCCTCGTCCATGGTCGCCTTGAGGGCGCGTAGCGCGGCGACATTGAGCCTGGCGCGCTCCAGTGGCGAATGGCCGGCCTGGATATCAGGGTTCAGGTATTCGGTGTTGTGGTGAGCGGCTAGAGTGTGAGCACCGTCTCGTTGAGGGCGATCTCCTCGGCCATCTTCTGGGCGCTGTTGGCCTTGCGGATGTAGTCGTCGTACCGGCACTCGGCCATCGTGATCTGCGCGAACTCCGGTGTCGCCCCGCAGCTCTCCATGCAGCTGTCCTGCAGCTCCGCGAGTCTCGTCAGGTAGTTGTGCTCCACCGCCTTGAGATACTCCTCCGTCTCGCCGGCCGCCTCCATCCTGGCCAGATCCTCCGGAGCGTTCTGCTCCATGAAGGAATACCGGAGACCCCTCACGCCCTTGTACGGGTTCTTCAGCACCGACATGCGCTTCCTCCTCGAAATCATCCTTGTGGGCGAACTTGTCGCCTCCCGCTTGGCTTACATAAGATTCCTCTTGCGCCCCAAAGTCAAGGGCCAGGCTTTGCTGCGCTTTTACGTTATCGGTTTGTCCTTCGGCGGGCGCCTCGTAGATCGATGAATCATCCATCGCGAAAAGGGAGATTTGCCCCTCTGCCGCGACAAAGCGTCTCGACGCTCTCCTGGCCATGGCGCTACGCCCCCTTTCGAGAGTTATTGGAGGTTCCGCGCGCACCGGAATCGAAGGAGGCGAGCATGCTCTTTAATCGCTTGGTCGTCATGGTTGCTGACTGGCCGCGCTCGGCCCGGTCACCCTGCGAGGACCGCGTTCTCGGTTTGCACTCGAATCCCGCCTTCTTGAGGGCGCGGTCGATTCTGCCCGTGGCGCCTCTCACCTGGGCACAAACGCGCTCGATACGCGCGAGAAGCAGCTCGGTATCCTCCATCGGGACACGAACCTCCAGGCCGTCATCGATCCCGTAGCGGCGAAGCGTCACGTGGGAAGCCATCGGATCCATGCCCTCAAGGTCGACGTCTTCGGAGGCCTTCGAGACCGCATCGAGCGCGACCGCATCCCCCTCGACAACACTGATTGGTGCGGCGCCGGGGCACGAGGTAAGCCCTAAATAAGCGGAGACAGGGTAGACCGTCTCGGGAACGAGTTCGCAATCGAGAGTCAACTCATCGTCCACTCGTCTGGCGAAGGGAACGAGAATCTCGAATCCGGCCGGGTGCTCCATGATCTTTCCGCCCAGCATATCGGCGCGCTGCCTGCTGAGGACAGACGATGTATCGGCCTCGGGATGGTCGAGCTTGAATGCCGCAAGAGCGAGAATTCCCCTCGGGCCCAGTTCGGAGTGCTCGGCCATGGCGTCGAGAATCGTGTCCCAGCCGTGCGGATGACCCATAACCGCCGCGAGCAACTCGGCAGGCGCTTCAATGTGGCTCTGTTGCATTAATTCCTCCCCGTCTCAGTCAACTACCCATCGATGATGGGGGAGTGCGCCCATGTCGCCCGGCGCGGGAACAAGTGTTCACCGCGGCAAGGCAGATAAGCCTTTAGTCTGACGCCCTATCGGCGCCAGCATTCGTCGCCTTCGGACCCGATGCTATCTCCGCGAGCCTAGTGAGTCCCGAGGCTATCTCGACTGCGTCTGCGCCCAGCAGCCAGTCGGTGGGAACGCCGAACGTCCTTGAGAGGGCCTTGAGTGAGACGGCCGAGGGCAACCTGACGCCCGTTAGCCAAAGCCCAATTGAGCGCGACGATTGCCCGATCATGCTCGCAAGCTCATCCTGGCCGATGCCCGTCACCCTCATGAGGGCGGCCAGGCGTCGGCGAAAGAGCAGCAGGGATGGTTCTGTTGTGTACGGCCCGGGCGCGTTCTTCATCTCGATCAGTACGTCCCGACGTTAAAGCCCTCGCCCTTGGTGTAATCGACGGTCACGGGAATCTCCGTCTCGTTGGGGAAGTAGACGCGGATGACCCAGTAGGGGATATCGGAGCCGTCGGGACCCATTCCAACGTTCACGTCACTCGACTCGATAAGGGTCTTCTCGGGAGCGCCGTATTCGGGTGTCAGGGACGTGAGGTACCTTGCGACCACGTCTTGGAAACCAGTCTGGGTCATTCCCTCGGGCAGGTTATCGGGGACGGCAACAATCGAGGGGTCGACCTGCGTCGTTTCGCCCTGCCCATCCGTGGCGCCGCCTTCCGATTCATCATCCGTGCCGTAGCCATCCGCACCGACTTCACCGTCGGAGGCAGCCGAGGATTCCACCGCCGAGTTGCCATCCGTCCTGCCCGTTGGCGGAAAGAGCGCGAACGCGACGTTGATTGCGACGCATACCAGGATGATGCCTACGCAGGCGAGGATAATCCCTTTCGAATCCAGCTTCTTTCCCTTTTTGTACATAGCGATGTTTCCTTTCCCTTGTTGGCTATTTGAGCTCGACTCCGCCTATCCATCCCCAGTAGACTCCTGAGCCCTTACCGTAGAAGGCAATGAACTCATCGAGCGTCTTGGTGGTGATTGCACCTTCGTTGCTCATGACCTTGCCGTCACCGATGTAGATGCCGACATGGCCATAGAGAAGTCCGGGGGTGCCGGTGCCCGGATGGCTCGCGTCGCCGACGATCATGCCGACTTTGAGGTCGGCGGGGTTGTTGCTATGACACCATGCCTTGACCATGTCGCAGGCGTTTCCACCGAAGGAGCCTACACCAGCCGCCTTGAATACGTTTGTCACCCACGCGGCACACCAGTTCAGGCCGGGTGAGGGCGTAGACTTGCAGGCGTTGACGACGGCGAGCTGGCTTCCCGTGGCGCCCGCGAGACCCTGGCCCGAGCCGCCGAGGGTGCCGGACGTGATGGCGCTGTAGAAGTACTGCGCGTTGGTGTATCTCGGTTCCCAACCGGAGGGCTTGCCCCCCACCATGGCGCACCGCTCCCAGCCCATGGCGTAGATCTTCGTCGCGGCCTCGAGATCGGTCGCATCCATGAATGTTTGGTAGTTGTACTTGCCGTTGGCGCTGTGAAACGAGCCCCACTCATCGTGGTCCGACCAGAACTCGAGCTGGACATCGAGTTCGTACCAGTTCTTGCCCTTCTCCTTGGCGAACTGAGCAAGGCGAAGGCGACGCCCTCCGTCCCACTGGCCGATGCCCACTGCCTTGTTATAGACGGAGCCCCTCGCGATAATCTCGTCGTTGGTGCAAGGGCTGATGCCCTCTTCCCAATAGGCATAGGAGCCCTTCACCTGGTCGGCCAACGGATAAATCTTATGATTTGAGGATCCAGCAGACTCAAGGCAGTAGTTGCCCATGATGGCGGCGGCATGGATGTCGTCGCAACCGTGGTCTTTGAGGTAAAGGTAGATAGTGAGCTCGTCGCCGTCCAGGCTGCCGCCGTTGCTCGCCCCTCCCGCCTGCTGTCCGAACTGCACGAGCCCGAGCGACGAGGCGAGGATCGCCCCCATGAGCAGAAGGCCGCCGAGGGAGAGCAGCGAGGCGAATAGGGCGATCCTGTTCTTCCATTCCCTGAGGGAGAGAAGCTGCTTTCTGCCCTTACGGCCCTTGAATAGCTTTCGGGAGAGCTTGCCGCCGACGGCGCGCCCCGCCTTCTTGCTAAGGGAGGCCTGCTTGAGGGCGACCTTCCTCCTCCTACGTAAAACCATCTTTCGATGGTCCTTGAGCTTTTTGACGGCGGCCGGGTCCTTCTTGAATGAACCCGGCCGGCGCTTCATAAGGATGTCGAGCTCGACCGCATTGGCGCGCTTGAGCGTCTTGGAGGCGCTACCGGCAATCGGGGCGACGGGGACCGTAGCCACCTTTTTCGCGAGCGATGAGGATGCCAGGAGCTGGGCCGAGGGCGTTGCGCCCGACACAGCGGCCCCGCGTCGGGAAGACGAGGCCATGCCGGAGGGGGAGAAACCCGATCCCTCCGAGTTATCTGTGTCGGGCGCATCGGCTTCGGATGCCCCTGCTATGGATGATTTCGCGACCGACGCGAAGGTACCGCCGTATGAGGCGGCGCCCGCGGCGGCGGATGCCGCACGCGAGCGCGTCGATTTCTGGGCGCTGAGACGGGAAAAGTCCGAGGAGCCGGATCGCGACCTGTTCGGACGCGGCGAGGACCCTTCCCATGCGGAAGCGCGCCGCGACTCGGCTTCGAGCACGGCGGGCACGGTGCCCGTACGCCGGCTGGCGGCGGTACGGGCATCCGCATGGGCAAGGTTTGAGCTATATCTCGTCGAGCGCAGTTGCATCTACTAGCCTACGAAACCGGAGCCGTCGGCATATTCGTTGAGGCCCTCGGGGCTGATCTCGTCGGGGCTGGCGAACATGCCGCCGACGTCCTCACCGCTGTCATTCTGATATTTCAGCAGGGTGGACATAGCGCTTGCGACCGATGCGCTACCAAATTGCTGGTCCGCCTGCGGCTGGGGAGCGGCAGCCGCCTGGGAAGCGGCCTGGGCGCGATGGCGCTGCGCTGCACGCTGGTTCGGATACATGCCGTTGGGCTGCGCGAAGCTCGTCACGGGGGCCTGCTGGGCAGGGGAGGAAGGCGCCGGCTGCTGAGTGGCCTGCGTCTGGATGCTCGGACGAGGCGCCGAGTCCATCTGCTGCTGACGGGCGCCGCTTGACCAGGAGCCCGGCTGCGCATTGAGGTCTTCGGCAGGTCGAGCCTGCTCGGGAGCGGGCGCGGGCTGAGGCTTCACCTCGGCCTCGAGCCCGTTCGCGCGCTCCGACATTGCCACGAGCGCCGGCAGCGTGTAGCCGACCTCGGAGCCGGAGAGGGCCACCGTACCGTTCGAGAAGGCGATATCACCGGAGGGCTCGCTTCCGAGCGTGACCCCGACAGAGGACAGCGCAAGCGCGAAGTCGTCAAAATGGGTGTCGCTCTCGCGGGTGAAGACCTGATCGATTGCGTTCAGGACGAGGTCCTTGAGCTCAGATTCGGCCTGTGCGCGCAGCTCCTCCTCGGTCGGGAGTCGGCGGGTGTTGAAGCGCGAGAAGTCCGCGCCCTCCTGGAAGTCACGAATATCCATTTCTTCCATCCTTTCCTTATTGGCGGTAACCGCGTTCCGGTTGCCGCCGCCGTTGAAACCAAATTGGCCACTCGCGGGCCGAGTACCGGGTCGTGGACGCGACGGGGGAGCCATGTGCGCAGGTGACGGAACGTTACGGCCGATCTCCTCACGCGTGGATCGCGGAGTCGAAGACGGGGCGTCCTCAGGCTCGTCGAGCGCGGCGACGTCTGGGTTTGCCGCCGTCGACTTGACTGCACGGCGCTTGATATCGGCGGGACGGGTCGTGCAGATGTCGTAGAGCGTCGGGCAGATCTTCGAATCAATCTGGAAGTCGAAATGCACCACGCGATTCTTGAACACATAGAGACCCTCGCCGGGATGGGCGGTTGCCAGGACCTTCGTCTGGCTCTCGGAGAGGTTGAACAGCTCCTGGAAGTCGGGGAGGAGGTCGCTTGTCTGCTGCAGAATCGTCACGAAGGGACTGTTCTGGAACATGTAGCGCGTCTCCTCACTGTTGAGGACGCGCGAGAGGTTCTGCGTGATGGCATTGATGTAGAAGTCCCATTTACCGCCGCGCGTGAAGAAGCGGTCGATCTGGCTGCGGGCGTAGGGGCTGTCGAGCAGGAGCTGGAACTCGTCGATGATGAGCCAGGTTCGCCTGCCGGCACGGCGGTTCGCCGAGACGCGAACCCAGATGTGGTCGAGGATGATGAGCAGTGCCAGCGGCTTGAGCTCGCTGGACAGCTCGTGCAGGTCGAAACACACGAGATTCGATTGGAGGTTCACGTTCGTCGGATGGTTGAACAGCGACAGCGTACCCGTGACGTAGCGGCGAATGAGCTTAGCCAAGTCGCGGGCGTCGCGCATGTCAGAGCCCTGCTCGGACATCAGAAAGTCGTAGATATCCTGGAGCGTCGGAAGGTTCTCGGGTCTCGGGTCGTCCAAGTACCGGTTGTATGCGTATGCGGCGGCGGCGTCGAGGACGTTTGCCTGGGCATCGTTGACGCTGCTTGCCATCATGCGGACGAGCGACTGGATGAAAGACACCTTCGCGGGCACGGGGGAGGACTTCGTCTCCGGATCGTCCGAGCCGTATGCAAGGGAGATGTCGAGGGGGTTGATGAAGTCGCCGGAATTCTCGGCGATACGGATGACCTGGCCGCCCAGATACTCGGTGGGCGTGACGTACTCGCCCTCGGGGTCAATCGTGATCACGTCGTCGTCCGGATGCTTCAGGTGCACAGGGATAATGCGCGTGATCTTCGAATTGAATGACTTGCCGGATCGGGGCTGTGCCAGCGTGAAGCTGTTCGTGTGCTCATGGGACACGGGGTCGTAGACGATGAACGATCTGGTCTCGGCGTTGAGGCCCATGATGTTACCGCCCGGATCGTTCATCTCGGCGGCAACGAACATCAGCATGTGTGACAGGGGGTCCGTGGTCAGCGTTCGCTCATACGGAATGTAGGGGGCGCCGATCGGCAGGGCGGTCGAGAAGGACTCCTCGCGAAGGGCCCGCCATGAATCGGGATAGGGCTTCCTGTGAGTGGAGAACACCTTCTCCACCTCGCGGCAGGCCTCCTCGAGTTCAGTCTCCGTGCGCCCCTGGACGGTCACGACGGTCGTGACGCCAAAGGCGTGCATCTCCGCGCTCTCAAGGTCGTCTCGGAACGCCTCGGCGTCCTCCTGGGCCTCGCGCATCGCGGGCGGCATGTTGTTCTGGTCGACGAAGTAACCGACCTCGGGACGGCTCGTATTGAACTGATAGGTGTTGTTCTCCTCGGTAATCTCGTGCAGGTGGTTCTCGGCGGCTGAAATTGCCGCGGAGAACTCCCAGGGACGGATATGCCATGCGACGGTGAGGTCGTAGGGCAGGCCCGTCAGATCCGAGATAAAGGAGTCCTTCATGGTCTTACCATAACCGTCGAGGGTTACGTCGTAGGTCTTAACCCAGCGACGGCCGACGATCATACGGGGATCGCCACGGTAGCCGTCTGCGGTGAGGACGGAGGAGGGTGCCACGAGCTCGCGAGTCGTCAGGCCGACGGTCCCGGACAGGCGCTCGAAGTTCGCCGTGCCCGGAGTGTCATCCTGGCGCGTCATGGTCTGGATGATGTCAAGGCGCTGCTGGCCGTCGAGGACGTGTGCGTCGGAACCGAGGTCGCGCATGAAGCGCAGGAAGGAATCCGCCTCCTGGGACAGCCGGGGCACCGCACGCTCCAGCGTGTCGGCGGTAACGGCAATCGTGATGATGCGGTCGCGGCGCACCGAGCGGGATGACTTGGCGAGCATGGAGCGGGTCCACGCGTTGTACTCACGGCGCAGGACGTTGCCGCGCTCGTCGCCTGGAACCTCGCGGAACAGCAGGTCAGAAGCGAACTCCTCCGGGCTCACACGCTTGTTCATGATGAAGATGCCGAGGCGAACCGTATGGTCGAGCGAGTCGAGGTATCCCGCCCATGCCTCGCGAACGAGATACTGGTCCTCGGGTCGCGCTCCCTGATAGTTGACGTCATCTACTCGAAGAGCGATGGAGTAGGTCTCGCTGTCGATGCGCATGACGCCGTCAACCGTGAGCAACTCGTAGGGGACGAGTTTCGTGGTCGACCACTTAGGCTGGACGAGCTTCACATCGGTCGAGAGCGCAGTGTTGACGCCTAGCTCCATCTGTTCCTCGTCAGTCGCCCAAGAAGATCCAAGGGGGATGGATGGCACATCGGCGCCGTATTTCGCGACATACTTGTCACGCTTCTTCTTCAGCTTTTTCAGGCGTTTGTCCATCTGACGCACGCCCTTCTGCCAACCGGCCTCGAGAGCGCTCGCGCGGCGCTGCTCGGCCTCGGCAATCTCTCGTTCGAGATCGTCAATAGTCAGTTTGCTCATCTAGGGTTTCTCCCATCGTTTCTCACGGAGGCCTCAGCCATCGCCTGGGCGATTCCCGCCGGCACGGCCTCCTGTTCCAACTTTCTCGCCTTCCTTGCTGCCTTATCGCGGCGTTTCTGCTCGCGCACCTCGGCCTTCGTCTTCTTCGGAACGGACACCTCGAAAGTCGGAACTGCGAGCGTGAGCTGATCGGGCTCGGCGCGGTCCTTCAGCATAAGAGGAAGCCATTTCTCGGACTTGAGGCCGTGGTGCAAGTGGAGGCCGATGACGCCGATTGCCACGCAAATCGGTATCACCGTGTAGGTGACAATATCGAGGCTCCAGCCCCATGCGTAGACGCCGTATATGCCGACCGACACGACAGCGACGGCGGCGAGCGCGGCTATGGCTGAACGCTTGGAAAAGCGCCCGAAGATGTTTCTCGCGACGTAGTTGTTGATGTCGTCGCGTACGAATGTCTCAGCCATTTCACTACCTTCCCTAGACAAGGCCAAACAGGCTGTTGGCAACGACTTTTGACTTGTTCACGATTTCCGTAATGCAAAGAACCGAACACATCGACGGAATGAGCGCGGCCGCGGCGCCCCCGAAACCATTTAGGGTGCTCGTATCGGACGTGATGGGGGCAATAAGTTCGGTTGCGACCGTATTGATGAGGGGAATCATGCCAATCGCGATGACAATCATCACCGCCTGGAAACAGACCGCAGCGAAACGCTTGAGATAGCCGACGCCCATGGGCCTTGATTTGTCGTCAGCAAAGAACGATAGGCAAAGGGGGCTTGCTGCGGCCCTTAAATAGATTTCGCCTACACGTACGAAGATGGTCGTCAACACGGTGAATAGGCAGGCTACGCAGGCAACAAGCGAGACGATGGCGAGGATGAGAAGGATAAACGAAGTCCCAGCCTGTGCGTAAGTCAGGGCGTCGAATGATTTGATCACCTGGTCTTTTATGCCAATGGAGTTGGTAGTATCGATCCCCATTGATGCAAGCGTACTATTCACGATGCCTACAAGGTGCTGGGCGAGAACGTATACGGCTGCACAGATGTCCATCGCGTGGATGATGAGGGTGTAGCTCACCGCGAACATCATGACGACGAAGGCGAGGCTTGCCATGATATCGACGCCGACCATCTTGCGGCGAACATCCAGCTGGTGCATGAGGGCGACGCCGAAGGTCAGGCCGAGAAATGCCATAGCATAGGGCTGGAAAGCGCCTTTCGAAAGTTTCGACGCCATAGTGTAGAACTGACCGAAAGGACCATTGGTAAAGTCGGATGTGAATGCAGTATTCGCCGTAGAGGACACTAGCGAAATGCACCATTCGGCAAGGCTCGTGGCGCTTTCCGCAAGCCCACGGCAGAAGGTCCACACCAGATTTTCAGCAGCATATTTAAAGAAATTAAACGACAAGGCGAATTTTGGAGGGTTTTTACTAATTAGCTTATCGTCTAAATCGTCTTCTTCCTTTGCCACCGAATCATTAGAGCCACTGGGCTTGTTATTATCATTTCGGTTAACGCTGGTTGAGGCGGACGCAGCCTTTTCCCATCCGTCAGGAGCCCAAGAGGGCTCGAGCTCTTTCTTAAGGTCCTTTGCATTGACCCCACCGTCATAATTCTTCTTCTTGCTGTGAGACTTGTCTACGATCTTGTCTTTTTTGTCATAGTAGACCGGTCCCTCAATTGTCTTCTTTACCGTGCTTCCGCTGTATGAAGTAGTTACGGTGTAACCAATTTTGTACGCTTTAATGCCATCATGCTCGAAAGATACGAACTTGTTTTTTTCAGTGTCGCTCCATTTGATACTTACATATGTGGTTTCATCTTTGGGCACAACATCAACGTCCCACTGCCCCTTCTGCGCAGCATAAGCAATTGTCGCAATGGCGCAGGCCACAACAAGCGTCAAGACGCTGACGGTAGCAAAACGCAAGACGCGATCACTAAACGAAGTCGGCCTCTCGTCATATTCAAATTCGCCATACGGGTCTGTCGGCCTAGGCGACGTAGCACCACCGATGGGGGAGCCGGCCGCGAGGGCGAGCAGCCTCTCTTGGATATCCATTATCCGAGGATGCCGTTGAACAGCTGGGAGATGATGTGGGAGACACCACAGCCGGCAATAAAGACGCCGGCGAGAACCTGCCACCACTCGGTACCGTGGCCGGGGCGGCCCTTGGTCTTCTCCTCGAGTAGGTTGTAGACGCCCCACAGGGCAAACAGGGAGCCGCCAGCGATCATGACGTTCTCGAATTTGGTGACAAGGTCAGCAAGCTGTTCCATTGAAGTTTTCCTTCCCTTAAGGATAGTTGATGCCTATTCACGCGCCCTCAGGCGTCGATGACGATGGTTTTGGGGTTAGTGCGGTCTATGAGCACGACACCCTCCGGTGTTGACACGTCAGGGCTATCCGCGTGCCGCCTGGCGCGCGCCCACTCGAGCATGTCGGTCTTGCCGGCGCTGAGATACTCCTTGCGCCTAGGGTGAATCTCGGGATCGGCCTTGAGGTCGCGAAACCACATACCCTGCTTGTAATGGGTCACGCACTCGTCAGGGGACAGGCCGTCCTCCTCGTTGAAGCTGTAGAGCTCCTCGGGGCTCATAAGCGGGACCTTGACGTATCTCGTACTCTCCTGAATGGATTTGCCGCTCGCGGAGTTCGAGACGGAGTAATCCGTGAACTTCTTCGTGGTGTTGCCCATCTCGCGCGATATCTGCTCGCAATCGGAAAAGAGGGAGGAACCCATGTACATAAAAATGGCCGAGTTTGCTCGGATGGATTCCGACTGCTTGCCGTATCGGGCCTCGAGCTGCTTGCCGTCCTGCACGATCGCGCAGAGGTTGATCCAGAATTTGCGGCTCTCGGCGAAAAGCTTCTCGAGGTCGGGGATCTTGCCTATCTGGGCCAACTCGTCGAGGTAGCAATAGAGGGGAATCTCGAGATGGCCGATTCCGTTCGTTGACCCGATATCCTTCGAGATATCGAACAACTGGTTCAGGGCCATCGCGGCGACGAAGTCATAGGGGCCGCCGCCGGACTTGATGCAGAAGAAGATTGCGCGCTTGCGCTTGTCGATAGACTGGAGATCGAGCTCGTCACGCCCCAGCATCTTCCTGATTGCGGGGTTGTTGAGCCTTTGCAGGCGTGCGGCACACGAGGACACGACCGCCGCCATCTGCTCGGGAGCGCCGGCGTTGGCCTTGAAAGTGCGGTAGTTGGTGAGGACCGAGTTCTCGGGGAGCGACTCGTCGTCCAGCGCGTCCTCACCGTAGGTATCGATGATGTACTGCGCGAACCCGTCGAAGCCGTCGCGTTCCCGTGTCCCCTCGAATACGAGGTCGAGCTTGTTGATGCCCTCGGCGCCATCGGCCTTTGCCATCGCGAGATAGTCGATGATGCCGGGAAGGGTGCAGTCGGCGGTATTGCCGTTGGCCTTGAACCAGAAGACGAACATGCCGCAAACGCAGGTGTAGAAGTTCTTCTCCATATCGATGAAGAACTGCTGGTCCCCATGCGTATCCTCGCCCTTGGTGTTCGAGATAAACATATTGACCAGGGAGTTGATAGACGTGACGTCGCGGCAGTTGATGAGCGGGTTGTAAGGGGTCGAGGCCAGGATGTGCTCCTCATCGCGCAAGTCGATTACCTGCACGTCATAGCCATTGTTCTCCAAAAACGCCGCCGATGCGCGGAACAGCTCGCCCGAAGGGTCGGTGAAGACCATGTTGCCGTTCATCTGCATGATCTGGTTGGTCACGAAACGGTATGACTTTCCGGCGCCCGATCCGGCCATGATGAACATGTTGCGGTTCGGCACCTGGCTCTCGCGCCTGATCGGGTCCTTCCTATCGTTGACGATGGATGTGCCGGCGACCTTGCTGTTGAGCGAGAGGATGATATTGTCGTCCTCGACCGTCTCGCACCATTCGGGAACCGGCCATTCGGCTGTCGCCTTGTTGTGCGAGTACAGCAGACGCTCCTGGGCGGTCGAGAAACGCTGGGATCCATATTGCTTTGCAGGAGAGATGTCCTCTCCTGGCGCCTCATGCTTAAGGAAAACGGCAAGGGCGATTACGAGGGCCGCTACGACCGAGGCCAGCAACGGAACACCGCCGAAATAGATACCGAGGGGCCGACGGGATGCCGCCCGCGCGACGAACGCCACGACGTCATCGGACGTCTCGATACCGTTTGTTCCGAGCATGACCTTCTGGACCGTGAGGTTCACGATCCAGAAGGCGGCAGATCCCAGCACGACGGCTCCGACGGCCTTCGTTATGTCTATCCTTGGCGGCTTCATCGGCTACCTCTTGACCCGCTTGTTGAGGGTTCGGGAGTGCGTGGCCGGACGGTTCTGGTTTCCGATTTGGTGACGGTTGGCCTTGCGGTCGGCTGCGTCGCGCATATTGACGGCGCGGATGACCTCATGCGAGCCCATCTGCTTGGTTCGTCCCTGGCGCTGCTGGAGTCTGACTGACCCCTCAAAGGCCTCGCGGTCCTTCAGTGTCTCGATTTGGGTGTGGCACCGGACGATGGCATCGGCACGGTCCTCCCGAAGCACGCCCTTGTCATCGCCCTCGCAGATTTGGTTCCCGATTTTTGCCGTGCGACCGTCGGGATCGGTAATCCTGAAGGCTCCGGCCGTGGAGACAGCGGCGGTGTAGACGGTACCGTCCCAACCGGTGAACTTACGCTTGTACAAACCATCGTTCTGGTCGAACTTCCAAGACTCCCCCAGATATTCGATATTCTCCGGTGCAGGCGGGAGCCCTACCGGGGGAAGGCCCACGGCGGGTAGCCCGATTGCCGGAAGGGCGGGGTACTCTTTTGGCTGCGAAGGCGACTGGATATCGTTTGGATTGGCGGGCGTCTGGACGCCGCTCTCGGCTGGGCCCCTCATCGCGTTGTCCACGTCGGCATTCGAGATCAGCTTCCTCTCGATTGCCGTCTCGATGCAGGCGGCGAGAGCCTCCTGGTCCTTCATCTTGTATTCGATTGCGAAATAGCCTGTCGCCGGGTCTTCAAAAACGGCGAACCCGATGCGGTGCTTTCGACAGATATCGGAAAGAAGCGATAGGTCACCACGGTCAAGCGCACCCTCCTTGCCAAGGTTCACGAGCTTGATGACGTCGTTGCGGTCGCGCCTGAGCGTGTGCTCGGTAACGAGACCATAGCGGCCAAGCCCATTCACATAGCTGATCGCGTGGTTCGCGCCGCGACCGGCGATTCTGCCGGTACCCCCAGCAACCTTGCCGGTACCACGCGCGAGCGCTCTCATCGTGATGATGAGGACTTCGCGCGCCGGCGGTAGGACAGCCTGGCCGAGCATCAGCAGAACACGCATGGCCTCTTCATTCTCTCCGGGCATTACTGCTACCTCCCTCCGGCGACGTGTAGTTGGGGCCGCACATAAGCGGCCCCAACTACAGTTTTCGCCATATAGGCCACCCGTGCCGACCGGTTTGGTGCCACAAGGTGACAATTTCTCTAATTAGCTATGTCTGTGTACACCGGGGCGCTTGACATGCGTGCCTGGTTGCTTCTGGCCCTCGGTAACTGCAGTCGTGTGTCGATATAGGCGCCTTGTAGCCAAGGCATCGGCGAGCGCATCGTGCGGAGCGCCCTCGAAGCAGTACCCCATGGCATCTGCCGCAGAGGTGAGTCTCCATCTGGTATGGGACTCCGAGAACGGGCCGTACACGCGCCCGAATTCCTCCATCGCATCGACAATTTCCGCAGTCTGCGGAATGACGATGCCCTCATGCTCGAGGAATCCAAGGTCGAATCCGACATTCCATCCGACAATCTTTTCCGTGCGGTCGAATAGCGACTGGACGGCCTCGAGATAGCTCTTAAAAGGCTTATAGTTCACCACCGAATCGGGTGAGATGTGGTTCACGCGCTCCGCGGCAGGCCACTCGGTCTTATGCTGCGGCTTGACGCGCAAATGAACCGACGAAGGAGACTCCCGATGCTCGATGTCGAGAACCATAGCCAGTGTCAAGATCTCATCGCCGTCAAAGGGGTCGAGCCCCGTCGTCTCGGTGTCGATCGTCATGCACTCGATTGGAGAGTCGAAAGGCACCAAGGTAATGCTCATCTTGTCGCCCCCTATGCCTGTCCGTAATGGAAATAGCCGGTGCGATTGGGAACCGTGGTATGGAGTGCGCCCTCGGCACCGCCACCCAACTTACTGCTGATCTGCGCGATAAGGCTTTTCGTGCCGGGCATCTCGTGGGCGCGCTCGGTCTTGATTTCGCTCTTTTGGACATAGCCCCCGTCGACAGACTCATCCCACTCGTCCTGGGTCGCCTCGGTGTAATAGACGGGCGCATCGGGATCGTTCTCGATAGCCTGGGAAGCAAGCGAATCGATGTGGTCGGAGTTTCCCATCACGGCGGCATGGACAACATCATCGGTGAGTGCACCGCCGTTCGAGATGTACTCATAGAGGCTCTGGTCGGCGGAATCGGGAATCACTCGGCCGAACTGCTCGTCCGTCACATAACCCTCATCGCCGATCCTGAATTGGCCATAGGGGCCTGCCGGCCAGGGCATGGCGATGCGCGAGAGCTCGGTGTCCGCCATGACATAGAATTTCATGACGGCGAGCTTCTCATCTCGAGAGATATAGTCCTGAACGGCGATGGGGGCCTTCGGGTTGATATGGGTTCGATCAGACGGCGAGAGCGCAAGACCTCGTTCGATCTCATATTCGGCTTGGGCAGTGGAGGCCGTGAACAGGGCCTGCGCGATCAGCCAGGACTTCTGACCCGCATATGTGTCGGGAGCGATACCGTCAAGAGCGACCTCGGCCACAGCCGAGAGAAGGTTGGGCTCTGCCATAATCGCGCCGAGCGCGGCGACAGCCGGCCACTTAAGGTATCCCTCGCATTGCTGCGGGTCCATGATCATTTCGCGCGCAGCATCGAAAACACGGTCGAGGTCGAGCAGGCCCAGTCCCGCTGCCACCGCCGACCTATCCAGGTTGTCCATACGGCTCTCCCTTCGGTCATAGTTCCGTTGGTTGTATCGTCCGCCCTTGGGCCTGTCGATGAGAGCCGTTGAACAACTGTTCCTAGATTTTGGTTAGTTAATGTTTAAGCGATCGAGCGTGGGGGAGGGTCACGTCGCGCTCCATCGACACGACTCCTTCGGGCGAAGCCGTGCTTTTGGTCGCAAGTCGAAGCGAGTCAATGATCTTTTTCGTGCTGGGACTGCAATCGACTCTGTGGGGGGCCACGCTCAGCTCTTCATACTGATCAAGGATCGCGTCCACCTTCCGCGACTCGTCGAAGGTCTGGCCGCGGTAGAGCTTATAGTCGTGTCCGCCGATGCTGACAAGGCCGTCGGACATAAGAGCAATGTCTTTCGCTTCAATCGCCGGCACAATTGCGAAATTAACACCTGCGGCAATGGCAATATCCTTGTATTCATTGGGAATGACCATCTCGCGAAATTCAGCCAAATCTCTCATCGAAAGAAATGCGTTAAGGTCAACTTCAACGGCGTCATATCCACCCCGTCCGGCGCCATCTATAACAGAGCCGAATATCTCCGAGTCCATGAGAATGCCAGGCAGCGGATCCACACTTGACCTCTGCATGTAAACAGTGCGATCTCCTTGAGCGGCCCCGTCGAGGTTAACGGTCACGTCGGACCAAAGCTCACCAAACGAGTCGGAACCATCGGTCACATCGAAGGCTTGGATGCAGAGTGTATCGTTCTCCTCGTAGAACTGCTTCACGAGCTCAACGGTCTTCGGCTCGCCGTCAACCGAATAATTGACCTTGATGCCGCCCTTGGTGGTTGCATCTACATAGAGGCTGCTGTCCTCGATGCGCTTTTTGAGGTTCTCCCTATAGGCGACCAACGATCCCGGGAGCGCCTGAATTTGAGATAGGCCTTTTTCCAATTGGTCAATATCGACAACGACCGGCTGCTCGATTTTAGGGAACGGACCCAGCTGAAACGCTTTCATCGCATAGTCGCTTCGGTCTTCCCTAGCCGTCATAACGAGGGCGGCGTCGCTTGGAAACAGCGTAGTACCGTCAACCCTAACGATCCTGACGGTATCTCGCCTTGTCGCCGATGCCACAGACTGAAGGACATGCGACGAAGCCTGGTCGATATTTCCGAGAACGATGGCGCCGCCGCTTGCGGCAGAGATTACACCCGGCCTAATTGGGCGCCCGCCGCCGATAATACCTGCGATGCTCGCTGTCCCGATATCAGAGATTACGGCAACGTTACCCTTCGCACCGACACCGGCAAGGTCCCTCATGAGCGTCGCCTCATCGCTTTCGCCGACGCGGAAGAACGCGCGAAGTGCCTCCCCCGCACGCTCCGGGCTATCCGTCTCAATTAGGATGGGAATGCGCGTCGCAAGGGCTTCGGCCACAGTAGAGACTGCAGCGGGCGGGTAAACCGGACTCAATTGATCTGGTTCAGCCGGCATAGACCTTCCGAGAAGATTCTCAGGATTTCCCAATGAATCTGATGAAATCGAGTCCAAGACCTGAAGGCTCGGATGAGCTGGCCTCAATCCGCGGGGAGTTGCCGCGGAGACGACTCCCTGGAGATTCAACTCATGGCAGAGATTCTCGACTGCAATGGTGCCCCGGCACGACGTCACGTTACCGCCGAAGTCCAGCGATCCGAAAAACAGCTTATCCTTGATGTACATAGGATCGACCTGCCCCGAGGAGCTCAGGATACCAAGTGCTATGGGCAGCGCGAGGGAGCCTGCGTCTCGGATTCGACCTGAGAAGGCCTTGCTATAGCCGGGTGAGGGCATGATGTCGATAGAGCCACTGTTTCGAGGCAAGGTGTATCCCTGCGCCTTGAGTGCACACCTGACAATGCCTCGCAACTCCACGGCGGCGTTATCCTGAATGCCTAGAATGTTAATGCCGGGAATTCCCGGTTTGAATTCAATCGCGATGTCAATGGGTACTGCCGAGGCGCCTTCCACAATGGCGCCATGGACAACTGTACGATTGGTCATAACTTGCTCCAATCCTCAATGATAATGAAACTAGTTTGACGGCAGGCATTAACCATAGCGTCTAGCTGAACAACTGTTCCGGGCCCTCACTGGCTCGCCGCCGATTGAAGAAGACGGTCCATAGCATATTCACAATCTATATACAGGGGAAACAATTGTTTATGCATTGAGCTGTGGTGGATAGTGGTGGACAGCCAGAAGAAACAAGTGGATTCTAGAAGGAATAACCAATAGTAAAGCGGTTCCCCTGATTAACTGAATTTCAGGGAAACCGCTGGTAGATAGTGGTGGGCCCTCCGGGATTCGAACCCAGAACCCAGGGATTATGAGCATGGGCCGAAACCCATCGAGGTGCATTTAGACATCGATGCCAGCTCACAGGTCAATTGGCACCTGCTGCCAGGCGTGCGCACGGCATCCTCACCAGGATGTAGGAATAAAACGCCGATGCCGCGACACTCAAACTCATATGCCATCGCGTGAGCGCCGCCTTGACCGAAAAAAGATCTGGTTGCAGCCAACCTCGTCATACATAGCCCTGTCACAATGGTGAGTGATTGGGGGGGCAACCACAGGCTCGACCCTCAGCGCCTAGATCTGACGCGTAACCACAGTGCAAGCATAGGAAGACCTGTTGACTTTGAGTATCAACGGCTTTTCTCGGATACCAAAGAAGGAGTTTGCCCCAAATGTATCAATTTGCCATTTCGAGTAAAACGAGATTACAGCGGTTATAGTTATCCGCTGCTATCCACACTATGACTTACGTTTCTGCACTTGAACTCGGTTTTGAATATGGACTCATAATCCCTGGGTTCTGGGTTCGAATCCCGGAGGGCCCACCAGAGTATTTCGAGGCCGGGCATTGCGCCCGGCCTCTTTGTTATTGGCGCTGCGGAATAGCTTTGCCATCCAGAGACGTAAAGTTATTAACATTCATATTCGTAATTAACAACGGATATGTCGACAAGAGGCTACCCAGCCAACACATGGCGTAAATCGATTGATATGAAAAAAGGCCCCAACTTGCGTTGGAGCCTCATTCAATGCTCGGGTGGAGACGAGGGGGATCGAACCCCTGACCTCTTGACTGCCAGTCAAGCGCTCTCCCAGCTGAGCTACGCCCCCGTGCGAAGAGGTACTATACGGGAACTCCCTCGCCGATGCAAGGACAATTTTAGAAAATATTTTGCGGGCGGCGGCGAGGGGGCGCAGCCAGGCCGCGGACGCGGGCGGCGGCGTTGCCGCCGCCCTCCTCTCCGGCGCTCTTGGGACATCTCGAGTCCCGCGGACCGCCGTTTTTCGCTTCCGCGGCGCGGGCCGTCATCCGCCCAACGGCCATCCTGCCGGCGCCGGGCCCATTATCGGGGCCAACCGCCCCCCCGCACACCCGACGATTTCAAAACCATGCCGGTTTACGGGGCCAGGCCGGGAACCCCCGAGCATGCCGCAATCGGTAAAATCAAAACCGCAGGTAGACGACTTGCGAATTCCGTGAAATGAAGGGTATGGACGGCCTGTCCGGGTCCAGCCCCGTAATCCGACATAGTTTTGAAATGACACTAATTCACTGGCAGGCAAACAAGGTTGTTCTAGTATCTCGTTGCCGGCTAATTCCCGATTTCCAACCAGTTGCACAAAACATTTGCTCGCAGTCGCGTCTCGACGCGCTTCATTGCCTCGGATTTGGCTTGATATCGAATCCCCAAACGACTGCAGATGCTTTTGACTATGGTGTCTAGCTGCTTTTTGTCGTTAAGCATATCGTGGGTTACCAGAAACACGTCGAAACCCATACTCTGGAGCGCAGTCATGCGCTCTGCATCGTGGTCAAGTACCGCGCCTGATCCATGGATGACTTCACCTTGGATCTCGATAATTACTGCCTTCATTAGGATTGGGTTTACAATCACAATGTCGCCGTAGCAAACCTTTTGACCTGCGATGCTTTGGGCCGCCTCGGATAGAGGGGTTAAATCGTTGAGATACACGTATTTGAATCCTGAACCACCTAGACGTCGAGAACGACTTAGAAGCAGGACCCCCGCGACCTCGAGTGGAGATGCAGCGATGCCGATAACCTGCTGAGCGGCAACATAAAACTGCTTTCCCCACATTTGACTTTTGACCTTATCGGCGAATCGATGCAGGTCGCTCAGTTCGATGAGCGGCTTTCTCATCCAAAGAGAAGTACCTTTGAGTTTTGTAATCTCTCTTCCGTTCTCACGCTTATTCGATTGGCCTTCATTATCTGGGGCCTTTACGGTTGCGCGGGCATAAACTCGTTTCCAAGGGACCTCGTCTTCGCCCTCTCCAAGTTCGAACAGATCCTGCGTGCTGGAATTGCGATTCTCCTCTTCCGCAATTTTTAACTGCATTTCGACAGCGGGGATCGGCTCGAAAACAGAAACCCAGCCGCAAAGTTCGTACATGGCCAGTACGAGATCTATTTGGGACACAAAGCGTGTCATAGTAAATAACGTGTTAAGCGGATTGGTGACACTAAAGCCTAAATGAGTGTCGATTGTTGCGCCGGCATCCGATACCCCTTCCCAGCGAATAGTGGAGCGCAAACCCGAATGGTGGTTACAACAGCCTGGTGGAGCAACAGAAATAATCGGGGTTTTGAGGACGTCGGTTACGAAAGGGGCTTGGGATAGGGCTCGCCAGCCGTCTTCGGAGTTGGGCAGGCGCGGGTAGAGATCGCGCACCTGCGGCGGGCAGCGCCAGTAGCGGAATGCGGTGTTTGCGCAGACGATTTCGTCCATTTGCGCCTCCCCTGGTATCGGCCATAGGCCGCGCGGATTGCGGACATCACCGATTATCTACCGGGGCATCATGCGGGTAAGTACCGGAAGCTGACCAAACACTGACCAAAAAATGGATGGGATGTGTTGAAAGGTTGTCACGAGGCGTGAATGTGCTGATACGAACTGTGTGCCAGTGGTCTCTGTCTCCACAATTGCGTATGACTCATGCAAAGAATTCATTGAAAGAGCGCGTGATCTTTCTTCGAAATGGTCAATGACGTCACTTAAAGTTAGTCAACGAACGGAAATTATATTCAATATGTAGGATTCGTGAAGGGGACATGATCAATAAAAAACGGGACCCCATTTTAATAAAAATCAAAAATTTGGTGTCAGTTTTGGTGTCACCCTTTGTGTCAAAAAGAAAAAGGCCAGAGGCTCAACACCTCTGGCTTGTGCTTTTGATGGTGGGCGATACAAGATTCGAACTTGTGACCCCATCCGTGTGAAGGATATGCTCTACCCCTGAGCCAATCGCCCGTCGCCTTTCGGCAAAAGAGATACTATCATAGCCGCGCGTGGTTTACCAAGAACTTTTTGCCCCCGATTTTAAATTCGTGGGCGTATAGCGCGCCACCGCAATCAGGGCACACGACAAACCCGCAGCTAAACAGCCATTTATCGCTTAATCCACGAAGTCTCGGGGCGGCAAATGAGCCGCGCGTTGTTGTAGGCCATATCGAGTGTGAGGCAGGTGCGCGCGGCGTAAAAGCCGTCCTCGCGCTGGATGGTCAGCGCCAGCTCGGGCTTGTCGCCGGTCAGGCACAGCGGCAGGAGCAGCTGGATTCGGCCGCCGTAGTACTGCGGCACCGCGAGCGTGTAGTTGGCTGCGGCGCGGCGGGCGGCCTCGACGACGGCGCCCTCAAAGGCGCGGCGCAGCAGCAGCGAGTTGCCCTCCCCCATCAGGCTGGCGGGAATGCGCGTCAGGTTCTCCTCGTCGCCCAGAATGTGGTCGATGTTGGAGCGGATGGGCAGGCGGTAGTCAAAGACCAGCTCGGAGGGGTCCTCGGCAAAGCGCACGCGACACGGCAGGTACTCAAACGAGACCAACATGGGGTCGCTTTCCTTAAAGAAACCCTTTAAAAACCAGCGCTGGCGCGCGTCGGGCTTGGTGTTGGGCTCAAACAGGCCGTAGATGGTCTCGTAACGGCGCGTGTGCAGGCCGGTGTTGAACAGGCAGCGGTCGTCGTCGAACACCAGCGGCAGGTTGGACGGCGCGGTCTGGTCCACGTCGCGCTCGGTCAAAAACACCGCGCGGCTAAACGAAAACGACAGGTAGTTTTTGAGGATGCGGTTGCCGGGACCCCAGTCCTCGGGGTCGGCAAGGTCGGCCAAGCGGTCGTAGCAGGGCTCGGGGCAAAACGCGAAGTCGTACACATTGCTGCACAGGGTGCTGGGGATCTCCATATGGTGTCCAATCCATTTCATAGCTGGCGTGCGGATGCTTAGATTCTATACGCGCGGCGGGTCGTCCGTGCCCGCAATGCAACCGCGGCGCAGCTCCTCGGCGAGCCCGCTGGTCGTACGGTTTCCAGATACGAGGTCTTGGATCCAGGCGTAGTACTGGTTGTCTTTGGGCTCGGGACTGTCGGACAGCACGACCGGAGTGCCGGCGAACCTTAGAACGGACAACGCAAAGACAAGGCTGGTGCGTTTGTTACCGTCCTCAAAGATGTGGTCCTTGACCATGTGCTCGGCCACGTAGGTGACCTGGTCAAAGATGTCAGCGAAGCGGTCGGCCGGCGATTGGCCGAATATCGTACAGAATGCACCCGCAAGCACGGACTCGACGCGTCCAAGCTCAAGCGCGGCCCGGCCGCCTGCGGCGTCGGTTGTATAGCAGCGCCCGACCGTCATCAGCGTGCTGTGTAGGCGCATCACAGCCGCGGCAACAGCTTCGAGCGAACCGGCATCATCAAGCACGAGTGGCGCGAACGGATGAGCGCCCCGCTGCGTAGCCGCCATCATGAGTCCTCCAAGAGCCTGAGCGCGTTGGGCATGCCCGCAATGGTCAGTCGAATAGCTTCATCGATCGACGTGACGCCGTCGAGCAAAATCGGTGATGATGAATTTGCCTCGTGTGCAGTTGGATGACCTTCTTTAGCAACGCGATTGGCGTCGTCATCTAGTTGAACGTAGTTCCAAGGCATGACTGCCTCCTCTATAGCTTTACGGATGGAATAGCCCGCGAGTCGTACTCCAGGGCAACCGGCTGCCAGACGAGGTCTTCGATGGCGCAGCTTAGGGTGCTTGCGAGCGCCAATGCCGAAGAGACCGAGGCGCGGCGTAGGTCGAGCTGGTTCTGCTCGTAGAGCTGTATGGCGCGAAGTTTAACCCCCGATTGGGCAGCCAGCTGTTTTTGCGTTAGGCCGGCCGCCTTTCGTGCCGCTTTGAGGCCCTTTTTGTCTGCCTGGGCTTTGTTCCATTTATCAATGACAATCTGGACGAATTTGTCTTCGGGGGCCTCGTGGAGAGGATGGTACGAGCCGATAATCCAATCAAGCGGAGCGACTTCGAGTAGCTCATTAAAGCCAAGGCTGCACATCCATTGCGCATAGGCCAAAACCCAGCCCGCCCAATACTGGGGCGAACGGTCGAACGGATAGGTCTCCCTGCATTCGACGGGGGTCAGTCCCGCATGTGCGATAATATCGCGCGCGAGCTCGTCGCCCGCCATGCCGCAGACGACGCGAGGTATACCGCGCTCAAACTGTTTCATCTCAAAAGCGTTCGACAGGATCGTCGTCAACTCGGCTGGAGTCAGTCCTTGGTCGCAGAGGGCGAAATCGACTGCCTCGCCCAGCGTTCTCATGGCATCCTCGAGATACATCTCACTGTAGGCGTGGGTCATTTTCTGTCATCCCCTCTCGAACGATATCGACGATACGAATTCCCTCAAACGGGTTTTCGGTAAGCAATTCCCGATACTGCGCCCTTGCCAACTCATCTCGGTCCTTGGCCAATGGGCCATATTGAGCTTGTGGCGCACGTTCAAATCCAGCAAAACGAATGCTCTTAAACGCGCGCTCGCTTTTGAGCACAATCTGTTCTCCAAGGTTGCCGAGCCTCATCGCTCGACCGAGCTGGTCAACGGTGATCGTATTGTTTACAAACGCCCTGGCATAGCTGAAGTACGAGTCATCCGCACGCCACCCTCTAATCACATCGTAAGCGTTAGCATCAGGCAAAAAATGATCGCGAAGGTATTCGCACGCCACCACAGCGACGGCGGTGTCCTTTCGGAATGAACGATGCTCTACAAGCAACGCTATCCAATGCAGAACTGAATATTGCGGCGATAGCAGGTCGAGTACCTTGAGATCGGCCATGTCGAGTTCATATCGATTTGCAAAGCCGTCTGCGTCCCTAGAGCACGCCCATTCCCTTGCAAGGTCGAGGCTCTCTGTGCAATAGAATCCCTGTCCATAGTCATTATGGACTTTCCCCAGGCCAAGCTGGGGAGTCTCAATGATTTTCTGAGAACCATGCCACAGTTCCACGCGAGTCTCCTAACAGGTATCGCTCTAACGATAGTTTAGTACACCATCGCTAGAGCGATACCTGTTATCAGGCGCATTCGACTGCCGCCCTTGCTCCAGGCTCTCAGGCAGAATAGATATCGCTTGGTATTAGAGGCGCCTCCAATCAATGCGATTGAAGGCGCCTTCTCCGCGAGCATTGTTTTGATTGCGTTGGTCGTGCTCTGCGACCAAGATCTTCTCGGTAGGCTTTCTTTTGATTCCGTTGGTCGCGCCTTACGACCAAATTCTGGGACAAGCATATAAATAAACGGAAAACGATGCAAGACGAGTCAAGAAGCCCCGCAATCGCGCTCGTTAACCCAAGGTGGCGAGGCGTTTTATCTAACCCAAATGCAGCAAGTAAAAGCAAGGCATGTAGCTAGCGGGATAGTTCCGATGTCCGCAGACGTACAAAAATGGCGAGGTACGAACCTCGCCAGTCTGACACTTCCGAGACAATTGCCTCTTCGGTGGTTGAATTCTCTCACACTTCAGGAGCTTTTAGAGCTGCTTTGATAAGATCAGCGCCGTTGTCGAAGCGACCGGACCCCCTTGCCGCAAAGAATGCGTCACCTTCGCAGATGGCCTCGAGTGTCTCCGGGTTGGGTTCTTTGGAAGGAAAAAGTTGGGGGCTGGCATTCGCAAGCTCCTCGTCCTGTTTACAGCGCTTCATAAACAAGCACCTCTTCCTGCTCGATGCTTTTGCGAAAAGCCGGGCGCATGTGCTCTGGTGGGTTAGTGACTATATCGACCTTTCGCCCAAGTTCCTTCTCGAGTTCATGAGAGCGTTCGTAAAGCGTGCCGAACGTCATGGTGTTGCCGCAGACTAGGCGCAAGTCAATATCGCTATCGGGCGTTTGTTCGCCTCGGGCGAACGAGCCAAATAAATATGCTTCGCTGACGTCGTATTGAGCCAGCACGCGGGAGGCCGCGATGGATATGTCAGAAGGCGAAATCATGGGCCATTTGCCGTTCAACAGCAGAACTTCAGCGGGCCAGCTCCGAAACCGCCGATCCGGCTTTCTGGCGTTCGGCGAGTTCGAAGATAAGTGGGGCGTTTGATCTAACAAATTCTGACAAGAAATTGAGGTCATCAGCAGAAAAGCCTTCGACGTCGAACCATTTGACCGAAGGCAAGAAGCATTCCGCATGGTCAAAGCCAAAGTCAACCGGGCGCTCGACGGCTACGCGAACGGTTCCGTCTTCTCTTGTCTCTGAGTAGGCAAACTGGGTGCCATCATCAAGCTGAACGTAGCTCCAAAACATGACTGCCTCCTTAGTGTTTATATCCGAGAATAAAGAGCAGACTAGATGTAACGCGGCGTGAATTGAATTGCTCCCATAAGACACGAACTCTGACAGCTGGCCCTGTCTGCTGCCCTATTCAAAGAAAGTGAGGGTATTGGCGTAAACCAATACCCTCACTCAGGAGCAATTGATCGTACCTTAGGTCAAGTCTCCCACGACATGAGCCACCCTACTTACTGAAATGCAAGAACCACTGCCACGACAATGCAGGCAATGCCCAATACGAGAGGCAGCCATACCTTCTTTTCCCTGTCTTTAACAAGGAAGGTCTCGATTGCGGATGCAAGAATCAGAAAACCGCCAATAATCAGCAGGTCGAGTGCAACAAAGTTGACGGTTGTAATATCGGAAGAAAGACCTCCGGCGTTGACATTTACGAGCGTAAAGATCGCGGCAAAAATGGCGAAGAGGGCCAGGACATTGCCATAAATACGGGACTAGATATTCGCGATTTCTTCCTTTTTATCCTCGACCTTTTTGAGTTCTCCGGCATAGACGTCGGAATAATCTGCAAGTCCGTTAAAGTTGAGCTCATCAGAGAAAGCGCCGTGGTAAGGATGGGCCACCATGCCGTCAACGTGCTGAAAGGCAACCTGGGCGATGCCCTTAGACTTATCGAGCGTAATAGTGCTACCGCTTACGTTTGTAACACGATAGAACAGCCGTGTTCCATGCCCGGGGAAATATAGCGGCGCATCCAATGAAAGCCCCTGGCGAATGCGCGAATTGCGCAGAAGCACGCTCGCGGTCAAATCGTTTGGCAATGCAACACATTCAACGCAAGAGACGAATGTCGAATCTCCGGGGCCAAGCTCTACCTCGGATTGCTTGCTTTCGTTGATGTAGAATCCCTCGGTGCGCAAGTCATACGTAACCTGTCCGATGTTCGAAGCATCGGCATTGAGAAGCACCTTGCTGTCGATTAGCTCCTGAATCTTAGTATCGCTCAAGTACATACGAACCACTTCCTTAGGCATCCGAGTATAGCACCAAGGCATAGCAACAGTGACTGCCCCCAAAGGGGACATAGGGGAAGGAGCTTAGTTGGATACGGGATATCGGCCTGGACTATATCTAGCTGATGATTTGTTGCCAGAGATCGGTTTAGGCTTGACGGTTCGATTTTCTCTTCGCTTTCGGAAATCGAGCGTTTTAGCAGCGAATCGCGGCGCATAGGAGCACTATGCCGAGCAAGAAAAGCGTTAGGGATACGGCGATCCAGCAGCTATCACCGGCTTTGGGGAGCGAGGCGGCCGTCGCGGTGGCGGCCTTGGGCTTAGAGGTCTTGGTGGCCGTGGTCTTGGCCACAGTGGTCGTGGTCACCGTCTTTGTCGCCGCCGCGGGCTTCAGTGTGGGATTCGTCGACGGATCCGCAGCTGGCTCGCTGGTAGCGTGGTCGGTGCCAGGGGCGGATGGGCCATCGCCCGGCACCTCGCGCCCACCGGTCTCCCCCGCCGATGCCGTGGAATCCACGGGCTCAATCGTCACATGCGCTGCCACGGACTCGTCGGCATCCACCACGCCGCCCGCGCCAAAGGCCCCGCCCGCAGGCGCCACAAAGCGCGCGGATGCAAGCGACCCGCCCAGGCAGGCGACGCCGCCGCCGGTACCCGACGCATCCAGCCAGGACGCATCGACGGTAAGCTGCCCGGCCGCGCCACCGCCAGCAGCCCCGCCCAGCAGACACACACCATAGGCGCGCACGCCCTCCCCGGAGCCCGCGCCCGCGGCGACAACGCGCCCACCGCCGCGAACGGCAAGACCGTCCGCGATCACGCCGGCCACCCGCGCGTCCGCGATGCCGGCGCCGTCGGCCTGCGCATCAACCTTGCAGCCGTCCACCGCGAGCGTCCCCGACACGTAGATCCCGCACTGCGAGCCCGTGGCCACCAGCGACCCGGTGCCGCGGAGCGTCAGATCGCCCCACACCTCCATGCCGCAACGCGAGACGTCCACGTCGGCCGCGCTCGTCTCGACAACAGTGTTCTGCCCGGTCAGCGTCACCATCAGGTCGTCGTCGGCGCCGATGGCCTCGCCCGTGTAGCCGTTAAGCTCCAGGTGGTCGGCATCGGTCCAGGCCCACCCGGGACCCGACGCGCCCGGCTCGTAGTACGTGGCACCCGCAATGAACAGGCTGTCCGCACCCACGGCATAAGAAGGCCCGCCCAGCAAAACGCATAGGCAGGCCATGGCAGTAAACAGGATGTAGTGACGGCTAGTGTGGAACGCGGCAGCAAACATAACCGCTCCGATCTTCGCAAGAGCCAATGGAAGTTGCGCCAGAAAAATACCTCTGGTAGCAGCAGTTATTAGTGTAGCGAGATCAAGCAAGGGACGATAAAGAAACCGGCGATCGAACCCCGAAATTAGGTGTAAATCGTTTTGCCAGTCGGTGAAAGGAGGGACTGCATCCGGCGTTGCTCATAGATCGTCGCGGCCACGGCCCTGTTGTTCACGCTACTGACGTCCTGGATAGGGCGCACCCCCCAACCTTTTGACTTTCCTTGTAAACGGGACCCATCAGAATGGAAATAATCAATTCAAATAGTAATTTGTATTTAGACTTTACACTGTTAGATACAACTGTTACATTCTGTATCAGTACAGTATTGTTAGTTAGGAGGAACAATGAAACTAGTATTCGACAAGATGAAGGGCGAGCCGTCTTATGCAGCTGGCGCAAGGTATATTGAGGAAATGATTCGTTCCGGCCAATTGATGAATGGCGACAGACTCCCCTCCATTCGAGAATTCGCAGACGACAATGACATGAGCACTGCAACCGCTCAAAGGATCTACTCAGAAATTGAACAGAAGGGATTAATTACCACAATTCAAGGAAGCGGTTCACTAGTCACATTTAATGAGGATGTAGTACTCGATGATGGCATTAATAATGTCACCGTTTTTTGGTCGTATGCCCATAAGGATGATCTTAATTCTAAGGGTGCTATTCTTACGCTTCTAGAAGCCATCAAGGCCGAATACGAACTCCAAACGGGTGAAGATCTGACTGTTTTCGTTGATAAGGATGGGATTGAATGGGGTGCGAACTGGAAAAATGCCATTAATGAAGCGCTGTTGAATACGGTAATTTTCATTCCAATCCTTACCCCCACCTATCTTAAAAGGCCCTCATGTTTGGGTGAACTCAGGAATGCAGTATCTGTCTTTCGTGAAAAGAAAATTGCATATGGAATTTTTCCCATTCGATTTACTAATGTTGATGCCGCCCTTAAGAACTTTCCAGATGACGATCTTGCCAACACGCTTAGTGAAACTCAAGCATCTAATTTTTATGAAATTAGGACTCGAGATCCAGAATCTAGCGTCTACCAAGATTATGTCGCAACTCTTGTGGCAAAACTTGTGGAAGTGGACCAACGGCTTTGTGAGGGTCATTTAAATCTTGTTAAGCAAGCAAGTGAAACGCTGCAGGAAACGCAAGACGGATTTCTCGACAGGCTCGCCGCGCTTGAAGCTGAAGGTGAAAACCAAGCTCGAATCCTTAATAGTATGACGAAGAATATGGCTGCAATCGGTTCGCTTGCTCAGGAAAAGACGGTAGAAATGAAGGAGTCAGATGCAAAGAATAAAAGCATAGCCGCTAAGCTGATAATTACGCGTAGTATGGCAAAGGAGCTTGGCCCTCTTGCTGATGAGTTCTACGCAAATTGTCGTGAGTTTACTCAAAGTGTTGAAACGATGGGCGCTGGAGTAAGCGCTTATGTCGAAATATGCCAGTATTACGGTGGGGAACGTTCTTTTGATTTTGAAAATGCCGTTAGCAGTCTTATCGACAACACTAATGAGGCCTTTAGTGAATGTAGAGATTTTGGAAACTCAGTCTCGGTAATTGGAAAAATGTCTAGGGACTTACGCGCCCCCGCTCATCGGATTCAAAAGAGTCTCGATTTATTCTGTAGCACTCAATCACAATTTAGTAAGTGGGTCGAAGAGCTTAAGCGTTTGGACACTGTTGAATAATCTAACCAAAAGAGCGTGTATCGGCGCAGCCGATACACGCTCTTTCTACAAATGGATTTATGCAATAGGCTAGAGTCGACTCAGTCGCTTCTCCCCTAGTCCCGCTTAAACAGGTCACGCGTATAGACCTTGTCTGCCACGTCCGCGAGCTCGTCGCTCCAGCGGTTGGCCACGATCACGTCGCAGCCGGCCTTGAAGGCCTCCAGGTCGTGGGTCACCTCGGAGCCGAAGAACTCCGGCGCGTCCAGCGTGGGCTCGTAGACCACCACGGGCACGCCCTTGGCCTTCACGCGCTTCATGACGCCCTGGATGGAGCTCGCGCGGAAGTTGTCGGAGTTCGACTTCATCGTCAGGCGGTAGACGCCCACGACCGGCTTCTCCTTGCCGGCGTACACGCGGTCCCACACCATCTGCAGCACCTCGTCGGCAACGAAGTCCTTGCGGGTGCGGTTGGCCTCCACGATGGCCTCGATCAGGTTCTGCGGCACGTCTTTATAATTTGCCAGCAGCTGCTTGGTGTCCTTGGGCAGGCAGTAGCCGCCGTAGCCGAAGCTGGGGTTGTTGTAGTGCGATCCGATGCGCGGCTCCAGGCACACGCCGTCGATGACGTCGCGGGTGTTGAGGCCGCGGACCTCGCAGTAGGTGTCGAGCTCGTTGAAGTAGGCCACGCGCAGCGCCAGGTAGGTGTTGGCGAAGAGCTTGACGGCCTCGGCCTCGGTGGTGCCCAGCACGAGCTCGGGGATGCCTTTGGAGCCGTCGGCGTTCAAGCGCTCCAGCTCGGCGGGGTCGGCGCCCTGCGCGAGCAGGCCGGCGAACTTCTCGGCCGCGGCGACGGCCTCGGGGTCGTCCTTCGGAGCGCCCACCACGATGCGGCTGGGGTGCAGGTTGTCGTAGAGCGCCTTGCTCTCGCGCAGGAACTCGGGGCTGAAGAAGATCTTGCTGTCGCCCAGCCTCTCGCGAAGGCCCGCGGTGTAGCCGACGGGGATGGTCGACTTGATGACGATCCAGGCGTCCGGGTTCACCGAGCGCACGGCGGCGATGGCGGCCTCGACGGAGCTCGTGTCGAAGAAGTTCCTGTCGCTGTCGTAGTTGGTGGGCGTGGCGATCACGGCGTAGTCGGCGCCCGTATATGCCTCGGCCACGTCGACAGTGGCGTGCAGATCGAGCTCGCGCTCCCCCGACTTGGCCTCCGCCAGGAAGCGCTCGATCTCGTCGTCCTGGATGGGCGATACGTAGTTATTGATCTTCTCGACCTTCTCGGGCACGATGTCCAGCGCGTGCACCTCGTTGTGCTGCGAGAGCAGGACGGCGAGGGACAGGCCGACGTAGCCGGTACCGGCGACAGCGATCTTCATGTCATTCTCCAATTGTCAAAGAGCAATAATTCGCATTAAAAATGGCCCCTGTTACAGGGCCATGATTTCCTAAATGTTGTAGTAGCGCTTATACCACTTGGCAAAGGCCCTCAGGCCGTCCTCGAGCGGCGTCGCGGGCTTGTATCCCAGGTCGCGCTGGAGCGCCGTGGTGTCGGCGTAGGTGACGGGAACGTCGCCGGGCTGCATCGGCACGAGCTGCTTGTGGGACTCGAAGTCGTAGTCCGCAGGCAGCACGCCCTCCTCCACCAGCACGCGCTGCAGCGTGTCGACGAAGTCGAGCAGGTTCTCGGGGTGAGAGTTGCCGATGTTGTAGACGCGGTGAGCGGCGAGAGGCAGGCCGTCCTCGCCCATCTTCACCTCGGGCGCGGCGTCCATTACGCGCCTCACGCCCTCGACGATGTCGGCGACGTAGGTGAAGTCGCGGCGGCAGTCGCCCATGTTGAAGATCTTGATGGTGTCGCCGCGGCGCAGCTTCTCGGTGAAGCCGAAGTAGGCCATGTCGGGCCTGCCCATGGGACCGTACACGGTGAAGAAGCGCAGGCCGGTCGCCGGGATGGAGAAGAGCTTGGAGTAGGCGGCGGCCATGAGCTCGTTGGACTTCTTGGTGGCGGCGTAGAGCGACACCGGCGAGTCCACGCGGTCCTCCTCGGAGAACGGCACCTTCTTGTTGCCGCCGTAGACCGAGCTGGAGCTGGCGTAGACGAGGTGCTTGACCGGGTGGTGGCGGCAGGCCTCGAGCACGTTGAAGAAGCCGACGAGGTTGCTCTCGAGGTAGGCACGCGGATTCTCGATGGAGTAGCGCACGCCCGCCTGGGCGGCGAGGTTCACCACGACGTCGAAGCCGTTCTGGGCGAACAGGCGCTCGATGAGGGCGGCATCGCACAGGTCGCCGCGCACGAAGGTGAAGCGGCCGTCGGCGTCGGCCTCGGCCAGCATGCGCAGGCGCGCGTCCTTGATGCCGGGGTCATAGTAGCTGTTGAGGTTATCGAGGCCGACGATCGCGTCATCTGTCTCCTCGAGTAGCTTCTTGACGAGGAACGCGCCGATGAAGCCGGCCGCTCCGGTGACGAGAATTTTATTTGACATATCGCTCCTTTGGATGATCGAAATAACTAGTCGCGAATTGAAAGTACTGAATTGAGAAATGATGAAAATGAATCTATATAATTGTCAGATTCAAAGAGTTTTAAGGCCTTTTCTAGCGCAGCTCGTTTCATGCTGGTCAACTCATGGTCAGTTAAATTGCATGCGCTTGTAATTCCGTCAAGAAGAGCTTGATTGCTTAAATCTGGGATAACAATTCCATCAATCATATTCTCGAGAATAAGATCTGCTCCTCCGACCGCGTTGCATAACATCGGAACACCGTTCGACATGCACTCAGCGAATTTTGTTGAAAATCCGGCGCGAGAATATAAATCAGGAGTTCTAAATAGAATTCCAAAGTCAGATTCTTGCAGCATTTTGATTACGCTGTCATGGGAAACACGACCGTGAAAATGAACCTTATTAGATCTGGCAATGTTTCCCATTAAACTGACTGCCTGGTTTAAATCAATTCCAATTACATCGAGTACTGGTTGAGTGATTGCAGGAATAGCGTCATTACTTATAAGCGAAATAAACTCTGTAAGTGAGTCTTTTCCCCCAGCGGGAGAACCTGCATAGACAAACTTGGTTATAGTTCTCCGCTTCAATCCTTCTAGAGAGCAAGGGTCACTAAGAGAGTCTCCGGCCCTATTTAAGGGTGGTAAATAAAAAACCTTTGGATATCCTTGGGAGGAGTAAAGTGAATCGAAATGTTTTTTAAAAAAGGGCGAGATTGCGATAACTCCATCTAGCAATCTGTCCACTTCAGCCACCCGTTTAGAACGAGATTTCTCCACAAGCCAAGCAGCTAAATCTCCTGTAAATTTCGGAGTAAACCAATCGGTCTCATCAACGATTACGGGAACGTTAAAATCATGGCAATGGTCTAAAACCCGTTTTGCAAGCTTATGTTGTATCCCGTAATAAATAACCAAGTCGGGCTGTATTTGATCGAAACATCGAGTGAAGGCTTTAAAGCTAAAGGAAGAAGAGATCCGCTCGTAATACTTTTTGGCTATTTGATGGTGCCCGAATTTCACCTCAAACGGAAAATCAAAGGGATAGTCGTAATTACTGCTTATGGCGTTGGATGACGGCTCAATTATTCCAGCAAGAACAAAATGGACGTTGAAGCCACATTTAACCAGCAAATCGGAAATTGCGAAAGCATGTTTTGTAGGAGCATTATCCCCCGGAATTGATTGAACTAAATATAAAACCTGTTTATTCATTCTGTAGTTCATTCCTGATCGATTCATTAATGCCGTTAACAAAAAACGGTTAATTCCGACGAAGGGACAATTTGTCCATAAGCAAATTAAATCCTTCGATATTCATCAGCTTAGATAGCACGATGTAACACCCTAAGGATCCGAGAGGGGCAACGATTAACGAAATAAGATTCCCGTTTGAAATGTGGATTAATAATAATGCGATCACCACGGAAAACAATGTGGCAATTGACGGCTTAAGAACGTCAATAAGCTGCTCAAATATGCCATAGCCGAGCACTTTTTTATTCGGGGTCATGTTAATTAACATTGAGACAAATCCGCAAAAGGCACTTGAAAGGGAGATCGCAAATACACCAAAAGGAATCGACATAATTAAAACGATGAACGAAATAGCTTTCTTAATGACCTCAAGCTTAAAACAAAGGGCGCCTTGACCTGCTGCTTTAAGTGCCTGCCAATTCATAGATTGGAGGGGCTGAAATAGATAGAACAAGCACGCAACTTGAAGATACGGGACGCATTCCGCCCATTTTTGACCCAAAAGAACAAGAACTAGAGGATGCGCACACGCAGCCAAAATTCCCATCATGGGGAAAACGAGATAGGCAGAAAGCTGCATCGCTTTTCTAAGAACTGATTTGAGCGCGTATTGGCTGTCTTTCTTTTCAGCCATTAGAGGCAACATTACATTACTAATTGGAGTGTTTAAGTTGCCTACAATTAAAGCCGGGAATTGGTTGCCGCGATTAAAGAAAGCCAAGTCTGCGGAGGAATAGAATTTGCCGATGACTAAAGAACGGCCTTCTGTATAAATAGAATTAATAAGATTGGCACTTGTAAATTGTATTCCAAGGGGCAACAGCTCTCTTGCTGAACCAACCACGAATTTTAGTCTAGGCGTCCATTTTGTTAACCAAGCCATTAGTACCGTTGTCATCAGAACTGTAAGTATCTGCTGAATGATTAGCGCATAAATACCAAAACCCAACATTGCAGCTACGATAGCTGCTAATCCTGAGATCAAGGAGCTGAGGAACGATGCAGAAAATTGCAATCTAAATAAAAAGTTCTTTGCGATATAGGCCTTCTGAATTGCATTCAGTGCCGAAAGAGGAAGACGTAATGCCAGAACTCTTAGGTAAAGACACATATTTGCATTTCCATAGAAGTCTGCAATGCTTGGAGCCGCAAAAAATATCAATACATATAAGATGCTCGACAATGCAATTGAACATGACAACATTGTCGAGTAGTCAATTTGATTGATATCAGACTTTTGTATCAGCGCTTCGCCCAGTCCATTTGTGACGAGCACGTCTGCCAAATTTGTAAATACAAGCAACAGCGAAAGAGTACCGTAATCACTCGGGGACAGCAAACGCGCCAAAATTAGGGAAATAACAAATAGGGTACCTTGCGTGGCAAATCTCTCACCTATTGCCCAAAACATACTGGTTGCAGCCTTGTTCGAAGCCATTATTTTTCACCATCCGCATTGCGCATACGATTAGATCTTTCTGGTTCAATGTTGTTTAGGGCAAAACCAAAGGATGAAAATAGAAGCACGACCCCGACATTAATTGTGTAAGAGTAGTAAGTTGATAATCCCAGAATCGCCATGAGATAAAAGAGGGCAACAAATTTGCACTGGCTATTTTTGGAAGAACCAAATAGGCATCGCAACAGGACGTACAAAAGCGGAACAACGGCTAAAACGCCAAAATGAAACATCAAATAAATTATTTGATTATCGAAAAAAGGATAATTTGAATTCGTGCCATATCTATATCCAGCGCTAATTCCGTTGCCGAATATAAGCGATGCCGGTTCAACCTGGCTATAGAAAATATCATATTGGTTAGACCGTGTATCTTCTCCGATTCTGTTTAAAAACGAATCAAGAACTTCAGGATAGATCAACGACAATGCCAAAAGTGCCGTTCCAGTTGCAAAAATAACAATTACTGTTCGTTTAAAAACTTTGTCAATTCCTTTAGCCATAAAAGTTGCAACAAGCATGACTAGCATTGGTTGGATTAACCAACTTCTGGTTGCCAGCATTAATGCGGTGATGCAGGCCAGGATGCCTATGCCCATCGTTATGAAATAGGCGTGTTCATCATTAGATTTAAGCACCACGGTTGACCAATATAAACTGATGCCAAATGCAAAATAGTCCCTCGCAGGACACCATCCGATATAAGATCCAAAGCCACAAAGATATTTAAATTTAATAATTGATGCTAGTGAGGCGATAAAACAAATCAATGATAACAGCGGGACCCATTCTTTAATCAACTGCTCGATTCTTGGATCCTCTGTTAATAGGTAGAATAGAGGAATGATAAATACAGTGGTTGGAACATTTCCAAAGAGCACGCTGGTTAAGTCGCCCGCATTATTGACTACGGCCATTAAGCTATAAATTATTAGTCCAAAAACTGAACAAGATATAACGAGCCAATTAGCTTTTCGTGATTTACTAATTGCATGCAACAAGAGAATCGAAAAGCTGATCTGTTGAATCAAATCAAATAAAGAAGCAAAGCGTCCGTTTGAAGTACTGAATGCAAAGCGGTTAACTTCCCAGTCAGTAGCAAGTGAGTATGATGACCCCAAATCTCGAAGAAAGGGAACCATGAGGCCGGAAATCACTGCTATTGCTAACAACAGGTCAGTGATTCTTCTATTATGATTGTATTGTTTCAACTGATAATGCAATTCTGTTTTCCTTATTGGAGACGTTTGGGCGATTCTATTTAAAGAGAAGATTTGCCCATTCATTGCCAATAGTTTCTAAAGATAGGGACTGCCTTAACATCAGGGCATTATTAGACAGTAGATTCGAGAATGATTGATCTTCAACGATCCTGTTGAACGCTTCGCTCTCAGCAAGATCGTCATCAATATCGACCAAAATGCCGTTCACGCCATTCCGAATAACTGCTTCTGCTCCACCACCGCCACATTTGGTGCAAATTGTTGGAACCCCCATGCACAAGGACTCAAGCATCGAATTAGATAGACCCTCGAACTTTGATGACATTACAAAAGCCGATGCAGTTCTAATGTGCAAAAGAGCGTCAGAAGAAAAGCCCATAAATTTGATTGAATCATCCATGTCAAGGCTATGAACAAGGTTTTCTAGTTCTGATTGAAGGCTTCCCTTGCCAAAGATTTCAAGAATATATTCAGGGTGTTTTTTATGAAATAGCGCAAATGACCTGATTGTCATCGAGTGATTTTTTTGAAGTTCAAGCCGTCCCGCTGTGACGATTGCTTTTCTTCTAAGCCCAGAATACGGTTCAGGAAGTTCACTAGATATTGGATTTAAGATGATTTTTGAATTCGCCTGAAGGCATCTCGGCATTAAACTTGCCTGGCTTTTTGTCTGAAACACAATTGCATCGGACCTTCGATACAACATGTTTCTAATGAATGGGAGGGTCTTATTGCCAGGAAAATCATATCTCGGATCGTTTCGCACTGAAACAATAACCCTATTTGGAAGTCCGATAGTCGCGATAAGCGTATACATGTTTTGATGTGGCAAAAATGAAATCACCGTGGCTTTGGGCCGTTCGGAAACAAAACGCCGTATTAGCTTGACCTGGTCGAGTGGCTTAAGCGAAGCGTCTGCAAACTCAGAACACACTTCAACTCCATCTGGCACTTCATATTCAATAACGTTACTTTTAGTCAAGAAATAGGTAAATCTAATACCATGAGAAACGAAGTACGATGCAAGCGCAAGAGAGACGCGCTCGGCACCGCCGCCCATCAAGGAAGGATGAACAAAGACAATGTGCCCAGCTTCATGTGCTAACTTCTTTGAATTCAATTTAATCCTCTAATTACCGCTGACAGCATTGCAATAGATACCGAGTATTTCGCTCAAGAGCAAGTTGATATCAAATGAACTGAGTATCTTTTTTCGGGCCAAAGTTCCCATTTCTTTTCTAAGCTCGCTTGATTCGAGAAGATGATTCAATGCAACGGCCAGGGCTTGATAGTTATCTACCGGAATCAGAACGCCATTAACACCATCATTAATTACTTGAGGAATTCCGCCAACGGGAGTGGCAACAGTTGGAATTCCTCTGGCCATGGCTTCAAGAACGCTCATGGGGAGCCCCTCGTTTTTGGAGGGGAGGCAGTACACCGCGGCACGCTCAAAGAGCTCCTCACGTTCTGCGCCCGCGACCCAGCCGTGGAACTCGCAGCGGTCGGCAATACCGAGCTCTGCCGCAAGAGATTTATTCTTTTCGACCTCTCCGTCTCCGCCGAATACGACCTTGGTGTCGGGAAAACGCGACAGGATTTCTCTTGACGCGCGCAAGAGCACGTCAGGGCTCTTGTTCGCGTCAAGACGTCCTAAAAAAAGGACGTCTTGACGCGAACAAGGTGCGCACGGCTGGTCTGGAACTTTGACACCGTTATGAACAACGTCAATCTTCTCCAGGTCGCAAACGTTTTTTGAAAAATAGTCGCGCCACTCTTCCGACAGAACCACAACTCGGTCGGCGATACTAAAGGTCTTTCTAGCATCACGACGGTAGGATTCTCCACCCTCTTCGAAGGCCTTCTTAAACTCACCATCGTGGTCGTGGAGTATTACGTACTTGCCTGCTTTGTGGGCCATACGAGCCATAATTGACTTACGTTTGTAGGAGCCACGGGCGCTAATATGTAAATGAATAATGTCATAGGATGGCATGATCATCGCATAGCGAATCAACGCTCGGGAAAATGCGACGGTTTTACCGAGCGTTGAGGAACCGATGCCCGTCCCCAGGTACTCAAAGGCATCGCATGCCTCAGGGAGACCTGCGTCTAGATAACCTTTCACGACTGAGACGATTCCGCCGTGAAGAGAGAGATCAGGTCCGACCATCAACACCTTTGCATGGACGTGCGGATAACCTTTAGTCATTGATTTCCTCTTACCGAAAGCTTAGACGGCGAGCTGGAAGCCCCCCCAGATTGAAAACTCCGGGCCAACGTCTTTTGTCACTACCGTACCGGCTGCAATCACACAATGGTCGGCAATTCTAACGCCTTTAAGAATCGTTACGCCGCTGCCAATCCATACATCATTGCCGATGACGACATCTTGATCATTCTCTGGAAGCTTGTCCGACTCATCAAGCGTCATCATGGGTCGGTCGAGAACATCTGTACGATGGTCTCCAGTAATAATTGTAAGATGAGGGCCGCTCATGACGTAATTGCCGATATGAATCTTCGCACGGGTCGTCAGAAACGTTGCTCCTGGGCCAATATATACATCATGTCCCATGTAAATATTTTCAATCCCCTGAATTTCACTACGACGACCGATAGTTACGTTTTTACCGCATGATGCAAAGGAGCGACGTAGGGCAGGGAGCAAGAGCAATTTGTTATAAGCTCGCGAGATACCATCAAGCAATCTGTACCCAGCGCCCATGGCTAAGATTTCCTCCACACCATCTTGTCCACGACGCCCGTGTAGCTCTGGATGATCTTGACAACCTTGGTGGACACGGTCTCGTCGGCGTAGTCGGGCACGGGCGCCTCGGGCAGCGACCCCTCGGCGTCGAGCTCGACGGCGGTGTGGACGGCCTGCAGCAGGCCGCGCTCGCTGATGCCTGCCAGCGTGAAGCAGGCCTTGTCCAGCGCCTCGGGGCGCTCGGTGGAGGTGCGGATGCACACCGCCGGGAACGGATGCCCGACGCTCGCGAAGAAGCTGGACTCCTCGGGCAGCGTGCCGGAGTCGGAGACAACCGCGAAGGCGTTCATCTGCAGGCAGTTGTAGTCGTGGAAGCCCATGGGCTCGTGCATGCGCACGCGCGGGTCGAGCTGGAAGCCCGTGGCCTCCAGGCGCTTGCGGGAGCGCGGGTGGCAGGAGTACAGGATCGGCATGTCGTATTTCTCCGCCAGCGCGTTGATCGCGGTGAACAGGCTCGTGAAGTTCGCCTCGGTGTCGATGTTCTCCTCGCGGTGGGCGGAGAGCAGCATGTACTTCTTCGGCTCCAGGCCGAGCTCGGTCAGGACGTCCGACGCCTCGATCTTGCCCAGGTTCGCGCGCAGGACCTCGGCCATGGGAGATCCCGTGACGTAGGTGCGCTCCGGGGCGCAGCCGGTGTCCTTGAGGTAACGGCGGGCGTGCTCCGAGTAGGCCAGGTTGACGTCGGAGATGACGTCGACGATGCGTCGGTTGGTCTCCTCGGGCAGGCACTCGTCCTTGCAGCGGTTGCCCGCCTCCATGTGGAAGATGGGGATGTGCAGGCGCTTGGCCGCGATGGCGGACAGGCAGCTGTTGGTGTCGCCCAGGATCAGAAGGGCGTCGGGCCGCACCTGCACCATGAGCTTGTACGAGGCCGCGATGATGTTGCCCACGGTCTCGCCCAGGTCGGCGCCCACGGCGTCCAGGTAGACGTCCGGGTCGGCGAGCTCCAGGTCGCGGAAGAAGATGCCGTTGAGCGTGTAGTCGTAGTTCTGCCCGGTGTGCGCCAGCAGGCAGTCGAAGTGGCGGCGGCACTTCTTGATGACCTCGGACAGGCGGATGACCTCGGGGCGCGTGCCCACGATGATGAGCAGCTTCAGGCGGCCGTCGTCCCTGAAAGCGATATCGGAATAGTCCTTGCCCATGCGGCTAGACCTCCTCATAGTAGGTGTCGGGGTTCTCGGGGTCGAAGGGCTCGTTGGCCCACATGACCGTCACGAGGTCCTCGGTGTCGGACAGGTTGGTGATGGAGTGCGTGTATCCGGGAATCATCTCCACGGCTCGCATGTCGGGGCCGGAGACGGTGTACTCGTCGACGGGGAACGGGTTTCCATCGGCGTCCTCCCCCACCTTCCTCAGCTTGATACTCGCGGTGCCGGAGACCACCAGGAACCTCTCCCACTTGCTCATGTGCCAGTGGTTGCCCTTGGTGATGCCGGGCCTCGAGACGTTGACGGAGACCTGGCCGCGCTCGGGCGTTCGCAGGAACTCCGTGAACGAGCCGCGGTCGTCCACGTTGGGCTTCAGGCCGTAGGCGAAGTTGCCCGGCTCGTAGTAGGACAGGAACGTGCTCCAGAGCTTCTTGGAGAAGGAGCCCTCCGAAAGGTCGGGGACGGCAAGCGTCTCGCGGCTGTCGCGGAAGCTGCCGAGCAGGTAGACGATCTCGCCCAGGGTCTTCACGTCGGTCCCGGGGACGTAGCAGAACCCGTCGCCCTTGACGCGCTCGAGGCCCTCGTAGCCGCAGCGGTGCTCCTCCCCCAGCAGGGCGCCCAGCATCTCGCCGACCAGGTCGTCGATGTAGAGGAGCTCCAGCTCCACGGAGGGGTCGTTGACGGTGTAGGGGCGGCCGTTGGCGATGGCGTCGCAGAAGGTGGCGACGGCGGAGTTGTAGCGCGGGCGGCACCACTTGCCGTAGAGGTTGGGGAAGCGGTAGATGAGCACCGGGGCGCCCGTGCGTCCGGAGTACTCCCGGAACAGGCCCTCCCCCGCGAGCTTGGACTCGCCGTAGACCGAGCCCTCGAAGCGGCCCGACAGGCTCGCCTGCGCCGAGCTGGAGAGCATGACGGGGCATCTGTTGCCGTGGCGCTCGAGCGTGTCGAGCAGCGTGGAGGCGAACCCGAAGTTGCCCTCCATGAACTCGGATTGCTCCTTTGGGCGGTTGATGCCCGCGAGGTTGAAGACGAAGTCGGCGCGGGAGCAGTACGCATCGAGCTCAGCGGGCGTGGAGTCGATGTCATACTCCATGACCTCGAGGGGAAGGAGTGACTGGTATTTCGCGCGGCGGTCCTTGCCGTCCCTTATGTTCTTCAGCGCGCAGCAGAGGTTCCTGCCGACGAAGCCCCTGGCGCCGGTGACGAGGACGCGCACCCTACTGCACCGCCTCGTGCTCGCGGCCCTCCAGGGCCAGCTGCACGTACTCGGCGGTCTTGATCTTGGCGATGGTGCCCTCCACGTCGAGCCTCTCGGTGTTGTGGGAGGTGTAGGACTCGTCGGCCTGGGTCTCCACCTCGCCGTCGACGACGAACTTGTCGTAGTTGAGGTCGCGCGAGTCGCAGGCGACGCGGTAGTAGCCGCCCATGTCCTCGGCGCGCAGTCGCTCCTCGCGGGTCATGAGGGTCTCGAAGAGCTTCTCGCCGTGGCGGGTGCCGATGACCTGGGTGCCCACGCGGCCGAAGACCTCCTGGACGGCCTCGGCGAGGTCGCCGATCGTGGAGGCGGGCGCCTTCTGGATGAACAGGTCGCCGGGGTTGGCGTGCTCGAAGGCGAACTGCACCAGGTCCACGGCCTCGTCCAGGTTCATGAGGAAGCGGGTCATGTTGGGGTCGGTGACCGTCAGCGGCTCCCCTTTTCGGATGCGGTCGATGAACAGCGGGATGACGCTGCCGCGCGAGCACATGACGTTGCCGTAGCGGGTGCAGCAGATGGTGGTGCGTCCTGCGCCGTTGCGGGCGTTGGCGTAGATGATGGACTCCATCATGGCCTTGGACTTGCCCATGGCGTTGATGGGGTAGGCGGCCTTGTCGGTGGACAGACACACGACGCGGTCGACGCCCTCGTCGATGGCTGCGTGCAGGACGTTGTCCGTGCCGATGACGTTGGTTCGCACGGCCTCCATGGGGAAGAACTCGCAGGAGGGCACCTGCTTGAGGGCGGCGGCGTGGAAGATGTAGTCGACCCCGTGCATGGCGTCGCGCACGCTCTGGGCGTTGCGGACGTCGCCGATGAAGAAGCGGACCTTGGAGGCGAGCTCGGGCGACCTCTCCTGCAGGCGGTGGCGCATGTCGTCCTGCTTCTTCTCGTCACGCGAGAAGATGCGGATCTCGGCCAGGTCGGTGTTCATGAAGTGCTTGAGCACGGTGTTGCCGAACGAGCCGGTGCCGCCCGTGATCATGAGGGTCTTGTCTTTAAAGGTGGTCGAATCGTTCATCTATTTGCCTTCCTTACGTTTGGCTTTTGTAAACTGGTAAAAGAGGAATTTCGTATTGGTTACGAGGTATCGTTTGAAAAGCCGTTTTGGCTCTTGAATTAGTCTGTATAGCCACTCGAGACTCAGGTTTTGCATCCATATCGGCGTCTCTGGCACCACGCCGGCGAGGACATTGAACGCTCCGCCAACACCGATCATCAACGGCTGTGGCCCTCCCTTGAGCTCGTGCATAAGAACTTCTTGACGGGGCGCGCCAAGAGCAATCCATGCGAAGTTAGCTCCTGAGTTGGCGATGCGATTAGAAAGCTCATACTTTTCGTTGTCGGACAAAGGACGGAAAACGGACGGTTCCATTCCCACAATTTTTAAACCGGGGAAATCCCTGTTGAGCGATTCTCTGAGGGCGTCAAGATTCTTCTGTTCATTTCCGTAGAAATAGTGACTCCACCCGTATTGACTGGAAATCTCAAAAATCTCGCGCATCAAGTCCGGACCGGTAACGCGGTCCATCGATTCAAATGACTTACGGCCTACAACTGATAAGGGCTTGCCGTCGGGAACGGACATGACTGATTCCGCCTGGCAATCCCAATAGGAGGGGTCATCATGAGCCAAAACAGACGTATGGGCATTTGAGACGCAAATGTACTCGCCATGGAGTTCATCGATATGTTCAGCTAGAAAATTGATGCAATCTGCCATGTTTGTTCCCGTGATCGGAACATCGATCACGGGAACGCGATTCAACTCAGAGTATTTCGAATAATCCTCGAGCATTAGCACGCACCCTTACCGGTGATGACCTCAATAACCGTGAGGATCACAATCTTGAGGTCGGTGAAGATGCCCCGGTTGGCGATGTACTCCAGGTCTCGGCGGACCATGCCGTCGAAGCCGGTGTCGTTGCGGTCCGTCACCTGCCACCAGCCGGTGATCCCGGGCTTCACGGCCAGGCGCTGCAGATCGAATTCTGTGTACTCCGCGACCTCGTTGGGCAGCGGCGGTCGCGGGCCCACGACGGACATCTGGCCCAGGAACACGTTAATAAACTGCGGGAACTCGTCAATGGAGTGCTTGCGGATGAACCTGCCGATCTTGGTGACGCGGGGGTCCTCCCTCATCTTGAACATGGCGCCGGCGATCTCGTTGTGCTCCTTGAGCTCGGAGAGGCGCTCGTCGGCGTCCCTGTACATTGAACGGAACTTCCACATGCGAAACGTGGACAGGCTGCCGTCAGGGCGGGTCTGTCCCACGCGGATCTGGCTGTAGAACGGGTTGCCCTCGCTCTCCAAGCGGATGGCCGCGGCGAGCACAAGGCTGGGTAAGGCAATGACGGCCAGCACGCAGCCACTGAACACGATGTCAAAGGCGCGCTTGACGGTGCGGTAGGCCAGGCGCGTGCGGTCCCAATCTTTAATTGATTGCATGGCCCTGTAGCGCCCGGCGCCGTTGTGCCGGTCCATTGCCTGGGCAACAAGCGAGGCCCCTACCGGCGCTCCTTCTGAATATTCAGTTTTGTCTGACACTATTTCCTTCAAACCTACGTCCCCGACCCGAGGATCCTCCCTGTCCCGTTAAAAAGTCCCCTGCAGCTAGGCGATCGCCTTTTTAAGGTTTCGTATTGCGCGCTGCTCGGCCGAAAGCACGGCAAGGCCAACGCGCGTAGTTACGCGTCGGCCGCACAGGTCGAGCTCCAAATAAGCAGTGCTCTTGCGTCTGTTAATGGTTTTGATAAGGCCTTCGTGGCCCAGCAGCGGACCTGCCGTCACTACGACCCGGTCGCCGTCTTTTAAGGCCTCACTCATGGGCACAACGCGGTCTCCCCTATGCGTAAAGCTGCCAATAAGCTGGGCCTCTTCTTTTGCCAGCGGCACAAACTGACCATCCTGGGAAAGCACCCGGGCAAAGTCGTCCATGCGCAGCAGAGACTGTTGCACGGTGCGGGGTTCAGCCGTATCGCAGATAAGGTAACCGGGAAAAAGCGGCTTGGACGTATTGACCCATTCGCCGTGTACTTTAATCTCGGTTTGATATTGGGGGTAAAAGAGCTCCTGCATGGCGCCAACCGGCACCACACGCTCAATGCGCTCGCGCATTACGTCTTCGCGACCGTTAATAACCTGAATCACATACCACACGAGCACCACCCCCTTGCTGTCTTACGTATGGCTCACGGGGTTTGGACATGGCTTCGCCAGGGCGCTTGTGCGCGAAGGCGCTCCATATTCAAACCCTGAGCCCAGTTAGACAAGCACGTGGCTCTGCCCCACCGTGAACGGTATGTATGAGTGCAGTGGCTAGAGACGCGGACGTGTATCGCAAAAAGACCGCGTCCCCAGCTGGCTGCGTGCGGCCCAGTCAAGCGGGAACAAAACTGAACCGCACGCAAACAGCTGAAGGACTGCTGCGCTCTATCATGAGATATCGATTCGAAAGAACAGCTTGCACTTAGACAAGAGCAAAGTCATTCGATGCGATACGCATGACGACGCTATTGGAGCTCGTGGTTTTTCTGGCACCGCCGTTACGGCCGGATGCTGATCGACCCTGCGCTTAGCGGCTTGCTGGAGCCGAGAACACAGTTGAACCCATGTAACGTTAGTAATTCTAGCACAGCAGGTGGCCCATACGTTTTGGTGCGTGTTGAGCAACATATTGTTTATTTGCCGTGGTTATGGGGGATATCGAGCCGTCTAGCATACATTGCCGCAGGTTTATGGGGGTGTGTGGGTTGGTGAGCACAGCCTGAGTTGTATTGCTGGCGGCGTGAATTGCTCAAACTATTAAGTTTGGCTAACAAACTTTGTACAAAACCGGGAAGGTAATTGCGCAACTTTTTGGGGTGTAGTTGTCGCAAATTTTGCGACAACTACTACTGACGGCGAACTTGAACAGGAAAGCAATTTGCATATTTTGCAAAAACGCAGTTCAGGCCACTTAATATCGTATGCAAATGAAAAAAGGCCACTCGATTGAGTGGCCTTGCATTCACGATGGTGGAGACGAGGGGGATCGAACCCCTGACCTCTTGACTGCCAGTCAAGCGCTCTCCCAGCTGAGCTACGCCCCCGTGACGAGGTAGTACTATAGGGGAAGATCTTCGGGGATGCAAGGACTTTTTTTGGGGTAGTTACCCTGCCTTACGGGTTTTCCTGGGACGGGGCTGAATTGACTGATTTTGACTTCGGCAAAATCAGTCAATTAACCCACCGTCCCGATAAAACCCTCACGCGGCGGCACCTTACTTGTAAAGATAGGCGATCGCCGTTCCTTGGTGGACTTGGATCTTGGCCGTTTTCCTTACGACATTAGAGATGCCTGTGTCGGCCAACAGGCCTAGGGAGCTGTGGTCTAGCTCCCACTCTAGGCCGTGTTCGCTTATCTCTGTGTGGGGGGCTATGGCGACGATGGAGAAGGTTTTGCCTTCGGCGCCCTCGATAGTCCAGGTCTCGTCCTGATGCAGGATTCTGGCCGTCACATCGTCTTCTTCGATCCAGACGGGGGCGTCCACATAACCTGCCAGTAGCCCTAACACAGACAGAGCCATGTCGGGACGACCGCCAGTGGCGCAGGTCGCAACCACCTCGGCACCCGGCCAGCGGCGGCGGATGGTGTCTAGCGCTAGTGCTAGATCGGCATAGTCCTTGTAGGGGTTGTGGCGTTCTACTTCAAAATCGACAGCGGCATCGACCAGAGCGCGTCCCTCATCGCTTACGGTGTCGGCATCGCCCACGTAGACGTCGCAGCTCAGGCCAGCGCCCAACAGGGCGTCCAGGCCGCGGTCTACGGCTACGATGTGGTCGCACTCCCCTGCCAGGTGGCACAGCAACTCGGGGCTCAACACCACAGGCGAGCCGCAAACCACTAATACTTTGCAAGCCACGGCTCTCGCCTAACCCTCAAACGAAAGCACGCGGGCCAGGTCCAGGTCCTCATAGCTGTCGATAAAGATGTCGCAATTGGCACGCACCTCATCGCGCTCCATACGGCCGTGCGGATCATAGATGCCCACGCGCTTAAAGCCTGCAGTACCAGAACTCTTAAGTCCAAAGACGGCGTCCTCAAATACCCAAGCGCGCTCGAACTTATGCCCGTCGCGCTCTTCCAGGCGACGCAGCGCCAGTTCGTACACATCGGGGAACCGCTTGGAGCGCCCCGCTTCGCCCGTCGTGGTAATAAACTCCATATAGCGATCAAGGCCAGCAGCCGCAATGGCGGACTGCACCAGTTCGGCCGGCGTGGACGTGGCCACGCACATGGCAATGCCCGCCGCCTTCGCCTGCTCCAGAAACGCCAGGAGTCCCTCGCGCGGCGGTACCTTGGAGTACCCATCAATCAAAATCTCACCCAGCTCGCGATACAGCTCCTCGCCATTCGCGCCAATGCCCCACGCGTCGTGGTAGGCCTGGCACTCGTCCTCCAGCGAAAGATGTTCAAATTGGGCAAAATCGTCGACCGTTACATCAATGCCGTGACGGTGCAACAACTCGGTCTGCGCATGGCCCCAGACGGGGGAGCTATTAACCAGTGTTCCGTCGCAATCGAAAATAAAAGCAACACTTGGAGCAGCGATGTGGTTCATAAACGAGCCTTTCGATGTCAAATGGTAAACAACCTGCTAAAAACGTTTTACCAAACGTCAGCCTAACAGTTTTGAAATCCTAATTGGTAAAACTGTCAAGAGTTTTACCACGGCAATTCTGCCAGTGGTATAAACATGGCGCTTACCGATTAAACGCCCCCGCAAATCCACTTTCGTCCATAAAACTAACGTACAGGTGTTATCGTAGTTTCTGCCGAAAGTTCCACCGAGCACGCGAGGTGGAACGAATCATAGAACTATCGCCGTCCCTTCGATTCGTGCAGCCTTGGACCTTTCGCATCTAGTCACCAAGGCAACACGCTGCCGCGTCATGATGGGATCAAACGTGAGCGATACAAAGCTAAAGCCAGCAACCAAAAAGCCTGCTACCCGCAAAGCCGCCCCGCATGCACCGGAGCTCACCAAGGACGATGTCTACCTGTTTGGCATCGGTACGTGGGAGCGCAGCTGGGAAAAGATGGGCGCTCACCCCGACACGCAGAACCGTACGCGTGGCTGGCGCTTTTGCGTTTGGGCGCCCGACGTAAAGAGCGTCCATGTCATTGGCGAATTTAACGACTGGGACGAGGAAGCCAACCCGCTGGTGCCCATGCATACGAGCGCTATTTGGGAAGGTTTTATTCCTGGCGCCGAGCAGGGCCAGCTCTATAAATACCTCATCGAGACCAACGAGGGCGAAAAGCTCTACAAGGCCGATCCGTACGCCTTTAAGGCCGAGTGCCCTCCGGGAACGGCGAGCGTGCTGTGGACCCTTGATGGCTACAAGTGGAACGACGCCACGTGGCTCAAGCGCCGCGCCGCCCACAACCACATGTCGCAGCCGCTCAACATCTACGAGGTGCATATTGGCTCGTGGAAGCGCCACGGCGACGCGCCACAGGGCGAGCCAGACGAGTACGGCAACTACCCCGGTCCCATGGATCCCTTCCCCGCGCAGCGCGGCGAGTTCTACACCTACGACGACCTGTCGGTTGAGCTCGTAGACTACGTGCGCGACATGGGCTATACGCATATCGAGGTCATGCCGCTCATGGAGCATCCCTTCGACGGCTCCTGGGGCTACCAGACGACCGGCTACTATGCCGCCACATCGCGCTACGGCAACCCGCAGCAGCTCATGCACTTTATCGATGCGTGCCACGAGGCGGGTATCGGCGTGATTATGGACTGGGTGCCCGGCGGTTTTTGCGCCGACTCCCACGGCCTTGCCACCTTTAACGGTCACATGCTGTTTGAGCACGAGATTCACCCCAACTGGGGCACGCACAAGTTTGACTTCGCCCGCGGCGAGGTCCGCTCCTTCCTGGTCTCCAACGTACTGTATTGGCTCGAGAACTTCCACGTGGATGGCATTCGCATGGACGGCGTGTCCAGCATGCTGTACCTCAACTTTGGCATCGATGATCCCGGCCAAAAGAAGTTCAACAAGTACGGTACCGAGGAGGACCTGGACGCCAGCGCGTTCATTCGCCAGGTCAACTGCGCCGTGGAGGCGCACTACCCCGACGTGATGATGATGGCCGAGGAGTCCACCGCGTGGCCGCTCGTGACCTATCCGCCGCAGGACGGCGGCCTAGGCTTCCACTACAAGTGGGACATGGGCTGGATGAACGACACCCTGCACTACATGCAGACCGATTTTCCGTGGCGTCCCGGCAACCACGGCCTGCTCACGTTCTCCATCATGTACGCCTTTACCGAGAACTTCATTTGCCCGCTCAGCCACGACGAGGTCGTGCACGGCAAGTGCTCGCTGATCGGCCGCATGCCGGGCGACTGGTGGCGCCAGTTTGCCGGCCTGCGCACGCTGGCCTTCTACCAGATGACGCACCCCGGTGCAAAGCTCAACTTTATGGGCAACGAGATCGGCCAGTTTATCGAGTGGCGCTACTACGAGTCCATCCAGTGGTTCCTGACCGAGGAGTACGAGACTCACCGTCATCATCAGGCGTTTATCAAGGCGCTCAACCATCTGTACACCGCCGAGCCCGCCCTATACGAGCGCGGCTACACCGACGACGGCTTTACCTGGATCGACGCGGACAACTCCAAGCAGTCCATCGTGAGCTTTGTGCGCCAGGGCGAGGACGTCGATAACGACCTGGTGATTCTGATCAACTTTGACCCGGCGAGCTACGAGAGCTTCCGCGTGGGCGTGCCGCGCGAGGGTGACTGGGAGGTCATCTTCGATTCCGACCGTCCCGAGTTTGGCGGCAGCGGATACGCCGGTGAGGAGCCCTACACCTGCTCGAGCGAGCCCTATCCCTGGAACGGGCAGATGGACTCCATCGAGATTAAGGTGCCCGGCCTTGCAGGCGTGGTGCTTAAGCGCCGCGGTCCCAGCAGCTATAAGCCGCCCGTGGTCGAGGAGCCCAAGAAGGCGACGCGCAAGCGCATGTCCTCGGTGAAGCCCAAGGCCGCAGCTGCTAAGAAGGCTCCGGCTAAGGCGAAGGCTGCCAAGCCCGCCGCCAAGGCTTCGGCCAAGTCCACCACGGCCAAGAAGGCTGCTTCCAAGGCCAAGGCAGCTGCCGTTAAGGATCCTGCCAAGAAAGCGTAACAAAGGTGTTACCACTGTAATTACCCGCCCCGCCGGGGCGTAGGATACAAGTCATAACCGTTCCGGGAGAAACATCCCCGGGGGAAGGAACGTATGAATAAGATCTTCGACAACAAGCAGGAGTTTACCGAGCTCTATCGCGATGCCGTCATGAGCATCAGCGGCAAGAGCGTCGAGGCCGCCAGCGACCTCGACCGCTTTAACGCCCTGGCCAAGCTCGTGGCCGAGAAGGCACGCACCGTTGCCACCAAGAGCGACGCCCGCGCCACCGCCGAGGGCAAGAAGCGCGTGTACTACTTCTCGATCGAGTTTTTGATCGGCCGCCTGCTCGACAACTACCTGCTCAACTTTGGCGTGCGCGACATGGTCGCCGAGGCGCTCGGCGACATGGGCTTCGACCTGTCCGTCATCGAGAACCAGGAGCCCGATCCGGCGCTGGGCAACGGTGGCCTGGGCCGTCTTGCAGCATGCTTCCTGGATTCCATGGCAGCCGAGGGCATTGCCGGCTACGGCAACGGCATGCGCTACCGCTACGGCCTGTTTAAGCAGGAGATCGTTAACGGCAGCCAGGTCGAGGCTACCGACGAGTGGCTCACCCACGGCTATCCCTGGGAGGTCCGCCGTCAGGATAAGGCCGTGACCATTAAGTTTGGTGGCCACGTCGAGGGCTTTGAGGAGAACGGCCGCACGTTCTACCGCACGGTGGACACGCAGGATATCCTGGCCGTCCCTTATGATATCCCCGTCGTGGGCTATGCCGGCGAGACCGTCAACAAGCTGCGCGTCTGGGCCGCTGAGCCGGTCGAGGAGCACTTCGATCTGGAGGCTTTCAACCGCGGCGACTACGCCCTGGCAGACGCCGAGCGCGCCGAGGCCGAGGCCATCAGCGCCATCCTCTACCCCAACGACGCCGGCGAGCACGGCCGTCTGCTGCGCCTGAAGCAGGAGTACCTGTTTGTCTCGGCCGGCATCTACAGCCTGCTCGACACCTTTGAGAAGGAGCACGGCGCGAACTGGGAGCTGCTGCCGCAGTTTGTGGCCATCCATACCAACGATACCCACCCCGCCATGTGCGGCCCCGAGCTCATGCGTATCCTCATCGACGAGAAGAAGCTCGAGTGGGATGACGCTTGGAACATCGTGACGCAGGTTGTGAGCTACACCAACCACACGATCCTGCCCGAGGCCCTGGAGAAGTGGCCCATCGGCACGTTCTCCAAGCTCCTCCCCCGCGTGTACCAGATCATCGACGAGATCAGCCGTCGTTGGCACGAGTCGTTCGACACCACGCAGGAGGGCTGGCAGGAGCGTCTGCGCCAGACCGCCATCCTGTGGGACGGCGAGATTCGCATGGCCAACCTGTCCGTGATCTGCAGCCACAGCGTCAACGGCGTGGCCAAGATCCACTCTGACATCATCAAGAACATCGTGCTCAAGGACTTCTATGCCCTGACGCCCGAGAAGTTCAACAACAAGACCAACGGCATCTCGCACCGTCGCTTCTTTGCCGAGGCCAACCCCACCTACGCCAAGCTCGTGACCGAGGCCATTGGCGACGGCTGGCTCAAGGACGCCTTTGAACTGGAGAAGCTCAAAGAGTTCCAGAACGACACCGAGTTCCTGAAGGCCGTGGGTGCCTCCAAGCGCGCCAACAAGGAGCGCCTGGCCGCCTACGTTAAGGCCGAGACCGGTCTGGTCATTGACCCCAACACCGTCTTCGATGTTCAGGTGAAGCGCTTCCATGCCTACAAGCGCCAGCTCATGAACATCATGAAGGTGATGGACATCTACAACCGTCGCATCGCCGATCCCAACTTCCACGTGACGCCGACGACCTTCATCTTTAGCGGCAAGGCTGCCTCGAGCTACACCTTTGCCAAGGAGACCATCCGCCTCATTAACTCCGTGGCCGATGTCATCAACAACGACCCGCGCGTCAACGAGGTCATGAAGGTCTGCTTTATCCCCAACTTCCGTGTGAGCAACGCCCAGCTCATCTACCCCGCCGCCGAGATCTCGGAGCAGATCTCCACGGCTGGCAAGGAGGCCTCGGGCACGTCCAACATGAAGCTCATGATGAACGGCGCCATTACGCTGGGTACCCTCGACGGCGCCAACATCGAGATCGCCGACCTGGCCGGTCGCGAGAACGAGGCCATCTTTGGCCTGACCGCCCCCGAGGTCGAGCAGCTCTGGGCATCCAACAGCTACTTTGCGTGGGATACCCTCAACGGCGACCGCGAGCGTCTGGGCCGCGTGATGGACGAGCTCAAGGACGACACCTTCGCGGGTCTTTCGGGCAACTTCGAGAGCATCTACAACGAGCTCATGAACAACAACGACCCCGACCTGGTTATGGCCGACTTCCGCAGCTACGTCGACGCCTGGGAGAAGCTCACGTACAGCTACGGCGACCAGGAGACCTGGAACCGCAAGGCGCTGCTCAACACCGCCTCCTCGGGCTGGTTCTCGAGCGACCGCACCATTCGCGAGTACCGCGACGAGATCTGGCACGCGTAAAGGCGCGCGAGCTCCCCTATGCCAGCACGGCATTACTCGACGGGCGTGACGTTACGCCGCGCCCGTCGCTAATGGGTTTAGGAACATCGATGACAGAAGGAGAAATCGATGAGTAAGAAAGAATGCATCGCGATGCTCCTCGCAGGAGGACAGGGCAGCCGATTGGGGGCACTCACCCAAAAGATCGCTAAGCCGGCGGTTAGCTTTGGTGGCAAGTTCCGCATTATCGACTTTTCGCTCTCTAACTGCTCCAACTCGGGCATCGACACGGTGGGCGTTCTGACGCAGTACCGTCCCTACCTGCTGCATGCCTACGTGGGCTCCGGCGAGGCGTGGGATCTGGACAGCCGCGACGGCGGCGTGTCGATCCTGCCGCCGTACGAGACGCAGACCGGTGGCGCCTGGTATGCGGGCACGGCCGACGCCATTACGCAGAACCTCGACTACATCAAGGCCAACGACCCCAAGTACGTCCTGATTCTTTCGGGCGATCACCTGTATCGCATGGACTACCGCAAGATGCTCAAGACGCACATTGAGAACAACGCCGACCTCACGGTGAGCGTTATGCCCGTGCCTTGGGAGGAGGCCAGCCGCTTTGGCATCCTGACCACCGACCCCGAGGACGGCCGCATCATCAAGTTCACCGAGAAGCCCGATAAGCCCGATTCGAATCTCGCGTCCATGGGCATCTACATCTTCTCGGCCGACGTGCTGATCGAGGCGCTCGAAGAGGACGCTCTGGACCAGCGCTCGAGCCACGACTTTGGCAAGGACATCATCCCCAAGCTGCTCGGCGAGGGCAAGCGCCTGTACAGCTACGAGTTCCACGGCTTTTGGAAGGACGTCGGCACCATCGCCAGCTTCCACGAGACCTCGATGGACCTGCTGGGCAACAACCCCGAGTTCGATCTGTTTGACAAGCACTTCCCCATCATGTCCAACATCACCACGCGTCCGCCGCACTACATTGGCCCGGACGGCCGCCTGGACGACTGCCTGGTCTCCAACGGCTGCAAGATCTACGGCACCGCTCGCCACTCGATCCTTTCGACCGATGTCATCATCGAGGAGCGCGCCGTGGTCGAGGACTCCGTGCTGCTGCCGGGTGCGCACGTTAAGAGCGGCGCGCACATCTGCCGCGCTATTTTGGGCGAGAACTCCACGGTCGAAGAGGGCGTGAAGCTCGGCTCTGTCGATACCACCAAGGATACGGCCGTCGTTGGAAATGACGTCGTTATCGGGAAGGGGGAATGATCCGATGATCAATCGCAAGGCCATCGGTTATATCACCGCTAACTACTCTTCGAGCTACGGCAGCGTCCTGCTCAAGGACCGCCCCATCGCGTCCGTTCCCTTTTTGGGCCGCTACCGCCTGATCGACTTTCCGCTGTCCAACATGATGAATGCCGGCATTAAGACCGTCGGCGTCGTCATGCCGGGCAACTACCGCTCGCTGATCGACCATGTGGGCTCGGGCAAGGACTGGGGCCTGGACCGCAAGAAGGGCGGCCTGTTCATGGTGCCCGGCAACGCGTATGGCACCACCAAGGGCGGCATGCGCTTCCTGCTGCGCGACATCATCTCCAACAAGACGCTGTTCCAGCGCTCGGACAAGCCCTATGTTGTGATGATGGGCACCAACATCATCTTTAACATGGATCTCAACACCATCATCGACGCGCACGAGAACTCCGGTGCCCAGATGACCGTGGTGTACTGCAAGGCCACGCGCAACGTCGATGACGAGACCAAACTCGAGATTAACGAGAACGGTCGCCTGACGGGCGTGAGCGCTGGCGTCGCGTACGGCGACAACGCCTCTATGGACTGCTGCATCGTCAACCGCGAGACGCTGCTCGAGATTATCGACCACTACCAGGCCGCCGACTATCTGGACCTGCTCGAGGCACTCCAGGGCGACTTTGGCAACATCGACGTTTGCAGCTACGAGTACAAGGGCGAGGTCGTGGGCGTGTTTAGCGAGAAGTCGCTGTATCGCCGCAGCATGGACCTGCTTGACCAAACCGTGGCCGACCAGCTCTTCGATCCCGAGCGCCCGATCCTGACCAAGGCTCACGACGTGCCGCCTTCGCGCTATGCGACCGGTAGCCACGCGTGCAACTCGATCATCTCGGCCGGTTGCATCATCAAGGGCACCGTGCGCAATTCGATCCTGTCACGCGGCGTCGTGGTCGAGGAGGGCGCCTCGGTAACCAACTCGATCATCAACCAGAGCTGTGTCATCAAGAGCGGCGCACGCGTTGAGAACGCCATTCTGGACAAGAACAACGTGGTTCCCACCAACACCGAGCTTCGCGGCACGCCCGAGAACATCCTGGTGCTGGGCAAGGCTCCGTTAACTTCCGACACCACCATCGTACGTTAACGTTGGCACCGCAACATCGCTCGTAACATGTAGAATAGCCGCCCGGTTAGCGCCAGGCGGCTATTCTCGAATTGCAACATGGGAGACAATATGGCAGATTCCAGCAAAAAGATGCAGATCGTGTTTGCCTCGGCCGAGTGCGCACCGTTTGTTAAGACCGGTGGCCTGGGCGACGTGGCGGGCTCGCTGCCTGCGGCGCTCGTGCGCGCCGGCGCCGAAGTCATCGTGATGGTGCCCAAGTACGCCACCATCAAGGATGAGTACAAGGCGCAGATGGAGCACTTTTCCGACTTTTACGTGAGCCTGGGCTGGCGCAACGAGTACTGCGGGCTGGAGAAGCTCGAGCACGACGGCGTCACCTATATGTTCGTGGACAACGAGCGCTACTTTGCGCGCGATTATCCGTACGGCTTCTTCGACGACGGCGAGCGCTTCGCGTTCTTCTCCAAGGCCATCACCGAGAGCCTGCAGCACCTGCCGGCCGATTTTGAGTGCGACATCCTGCACTGCAATGACTGGCAAACGGCACTGGCACCCGTGTTCTTGCGCGAGTTCTACCAGGGCCTGCCGCTCTATGACCGCGTCAAGACCGTGTTCTCGATCCACAATGTGGCGTTCCAAGGCCAGTTTAGCGACACCGTGATGGAGGACATCCTGGGTGTGGCGCATATTCCGGCGGCCGCCACGCAGTTGCGCTGCGACGCCTGCAGCATCAACTACATGCTGGGCGCGCTGCACTATGCCGACGCCATCACCACGGTGAGCCCCACCTACGCGAGCGAGATCCAGACGCCCGAGTTTGGCGAGGGCCTGGACGGCGTACTGCGCGAGCGTTCCTACGCGCTGCAGGGCATCCTCAACGGCATTGACGTGGCGGCCTTTGACCCGGCAACCGACAAGCGCATTGCCGCCAACTACACGGTTGACGACCGTTCCGGCAAGGCCGTGTGCAAGGCCAAGCTGCAGGAGGAACTGGGGCTCGAGGTGCGCGACGACCGCCCGCTTATGGTGATGGTCACGCGCCTGACGCGCCAGAAGGGCATGGACCTGGTCATGTACGCGCTCGACCGCATCCTGTCCGGCGGCGTTCAGGTGGCCGTGCTGGGCACCGGCGACCGCGACTACGAGGACGGTCTGCGCTACTTCCAGGACAAGTACCCCGGCACCATGGCCGCGCGCATCGAGTTCGATCCGGCGCTGTCGCAGCGCATGTACGCTGCCGCCGATATGTTCCTGATGCCTTCGAAGTTTGAGCCCTGCGGCCTGTCGCAGATCATCGCCATGCGCTACGGCACACTGCCCATCGTGCGCGAGACCGGTGGCCTGAAGGACACCGTGATCCCGTATAACGAGTTTACCGGCGAGGGCACGGGCTTCTCGTTTACCAACTTTAACGGCGACGAGATGGGCGACGCGGTGTTCCGCGCAGCACGCCTGTTCTGGGATAACCGTGAGGCATGGAACCAGCTAGTCACGCAGGCCATGAGCCAGGACTTTAGCTGGACGCGCTCGGCCGACAAGTATCTGGACCTGTACTTCTTTATGCACCCGGAGATTGAGCGCCCGGCGGCTGTGGAGGCTGCTACGGCCGTAGAGGAGCCGGTTGCTGATGAGGCCGAGCCTGCGGCGCCCGTTAAGGAGCCCGCTGCTGCTGAGGAGCCCAAGGTCGAGGAGAAGCCGGCTGAAGCTGACCCGGTTAAAGCCGATCCTGAGGTGAAGCCCGCAGCGAAGCCTGCCGCCAAGAAGACGACGGCTCGCAAGACGACGGCTAAGAAGGCTACGACCACGAAGGCCGCTGCGAGCAAGACCACCGCTGCCAAGGCAACTACTGCCAAGGCATCGACCACGCGCAAGCGCACGACCGCCGCTGCCAAGAAGGCCAACGAGGTCGAGGCTGCTCCCGAGGTAAAGGCCGCCGCCGAGGCTAAGCCTGCGGCAAAGGCTCCGGCCAAGACCGCTGCCAAGAAGACGGCTGCAACCACCAAGAAGGCAACGGCAGCCAAGAAGACCACGGCTACGAAGTCGACGACGGCCAAGGCCGCTACGACGAAGGCCGCCGCGAAGACGGCCCCGAAGGCTACTGCAAAGCCGGCCGCCAAAGTCGAGGAGACGCCCGCTGAGTCTAAGGCTGAGGCAGCTGTCGAGGCAAAGCCGGCCGCCAAGACCACCACGCGCAAACGCGCCGCGACGACGGCCAAGAAGACCACGACCAAGGCTGCAGCTCCCAAGGCAGAGGGTAAGGCCGAGGACAAGCCCGCAGTAAAGGCCGAGCCGACTCCGAAGGCTGCCGAGGTTAAGGCCGCTCCCAAGACTAAGGCAGAGACCGAGCCCGCCAAGGAGACCCCGGTCTCCCCCGCCGTTCCGGCCGAGGAAAAGGCTCCGACCAAGAAGACCTCCGTCCGCAAGGCAACGGCCGCCCGCAAGCGCCGCTAATCCGGACGATTAAAACTTATTCCTCAACGCAAAAGAGGGTGCCCCAACCAGGCGCCCTCTTTTGCGTTGAACTTCGCATTAAAAAGAGGGCCGGTTTACTACGACAAAATGGCTCCGGCAGACCACGGCGAGTAATCTTCGAAATTAAGAACGTTTCTACCTGCGGTTTTAATATCACCAAAATGACTGTGGTTGAGATCATTCAATTCGTCGTAGTAAACCGAAGTACTTTTGTTTGGCTACAAATAGTATCGGTATAGACGTTCTTAAATATCGCGATAATTTGGGTGGTAAAACGATTTTCTAGGACAACCGTTCGCCGATGGTAAACGGATGTTGTTTATACAGCCTGTGTACAACAGATATACTTATATCTTGTGCGTAAAGCCCATGGCCCGCAGGCCGTGATTCTATTGAACTGGACCGTATTATGAGATTGATTCACAACAGCCGTCTACCGCAGTTTCGCACTCCGTTTGGCGCTGTGACCACTGGAACTTCCGTTTCGCTCTCGGTGATTTTGGAGGATGCCGACCCCAACCAGGCAACGCTTACGCTGCGCACCTGGGTCGATGAGATCGGTGAGTCTCTGTATCCCATGACGCACGAGGGCGACGGCATATTTACCGTAGAGCTTGAGTGCACCGAGCCCTGTCTTATCTGGTACAGCTTTATCTGCAATATCGAGGGTCAGCCCGAGGTCCGTTTGGGCGCGCCGCAGGGTCGCACCGGTGGCGAGGGCGTAACTTACAACTACGCCGAGGTCCCGTCCTTCCAGATCACCGTCTACAAGCACCGCAAAGTTCGTCCTGAGTGGTACGAGCGTGGCATGGTCTACCAGATCTTCCCCGACCGCTATGCCCGCGACGAAAACTGGCGCGAGCGCACGCTTACCGAAGTTGAAAAACCGCGCAAAGGAATCCAGCGCCGCATGGTCGAGGACTGGAACGAACCGCCCGAGTACGAGCGTGCCGAAGACGGCTCCATCAAGACCTGGGATTTTTACGGCGGTTCGCTCAAGGGTATCCAAAATGACCTGCCCCGCATTGCCGAGCTAGGCTTTACGGCCATCTACCTCAACCCCATCTTTGAGGCCGCGAGCAACCACCGCTACGACACGGCCGACTACACCAAGATCGACCCGATTCTGGGCACCGAGCAGGACTTTACCGAGCTGTGCGAGGCGGCCGAGAAGCTTGGCATTTCCATCATTCTGGACGGTGTGTTCAACCATACGGGCGACGACTCGATCTACTTTAACCGCTACGGCAATTATCCCGGCGTCGGTGCTTGGCAGAGCGAGGACTCGCCGTGGCGCGATGCATTTTACTTCCATGAGGACGGTTCGTATGACTGCTGGTGGGGCGTGGGCAACATGCCCGCCATCAATGAGAGCTCCGAACTGGTGCGCGAGCGGCTCCTGGGCAAGGACGGCGTGATCCGTAAATGGCTGCGCGCCGGTGCCCATGGCTGGCGACTCGATGTGGCCGACGAGCTTTCCGACGACTTCCTGGCCGAAATCAAAAAGGCCGTGCTCGCCGAGAAGCCCGACGCACTGCTGCTCGGCGAAGTCTGGGAGGACGCTTCCAACAAGATCAGCTATGGCCACCTGCGTCGCTATCTGCAGGGCTCGGAGCTCGACTCCGCCATGGACTACCCCTTCCGCGACATGGTCATCGGCTTTTTGATGGGCTACAAGAACGCTTACCAGGCAGCCGAGGATATCGAAACCCTGCGCGAGAACTACCCGCGCGAGGCACTGGCCTGCGCGCTCAATCTGCTTTCGAGCCACGACCGTCCGCGCATCATCTCGGTGCTCGGCGGTGGCCCCGACGAGTCGCAGCTGCCCGAGAGCGAGCGCAGCAAATGGCGCCTGGACGAGAACTCGATGGGTCTGGCCAAGAGCCGTTTTTGGCTGGCGACGCTCATGCAGATGACCTTCCCGGGCGTACCCTCAATCTATTACGGCGATGAATACGGCTTGGAGGGCCTCACCGATCCGGGCAACCGCCGTACCCTGCCGACCAAGGACCAACTCCACGACTTCGACACACTGGCCATCGTTAAGAACGCGTCTGCCGTGCGCCGTGCGCTGCCCTTTATGGTCGATGGCGAGATCAAGGCCTTTGCGCTCAACGACGAAGTCTTGGCTTACACCCGCACGGGCAAAGACGGCGAGGCCGCGACGGTTATCATCAACCGCAGTCTGCGCAATTCGCACCGCGTGACGATTCCGGCGCTCGGCGAATGCGCGAGCGACGTGATCAGCGGTCACGAGTGCGAGATCCACAACGGTACCGTCACGCTCGACCTGTACCCGCTGGGCTCTTCGATCATCTATCACCATGCCGAGAAGCGCCTGCAGGAGCCGCTCGATCATGGCGCGGGCGTTGTGTGCCACATCACCTCGGTGCCGACCGATGACGGCAAGCCCGGCACAATCGGTGCGCCCACGCGTCGCTTTATCGACCATCTGGCCGCTATGGGCATGCGCTACTGGCAAGTCCTGCCCGTCAACCCCACGGACTTCTTCCGCTCCCCCTACGCCGGCCCCTCGGCCTTTGCAGGCAATATTGATCTGCTACCCGAGAGTCACGAGGAGCTGGCCGCCGACTTTGCTGCATGGAAGGCTCACGGCGGCGAGGATGCCGACCCGCTGTACACGGCGTTTAAACATCGCAACGCCGACTGGCTCGAGAAGTACTGCGTCTACATGGCCGTTAAGAAGTACTTTGAGGGCGAGTCGCGCCACGATTGGCCGGCAGATGTCGCGCGCTACAACGAGTATCTGATCGATGACAAGCGCTTCCACGACGAGGCCGAGCTGCAGGCGTACATGCAGTATCGCTTTGACCTTGCCTGGTGCGAGCTCATGAACTATGCGCACAAGAAGGGCATCGAGGTCATCGGCGATATCCCGATGTATGTCTCGGACGATTCGGCCGACGCGTGGAGCGAGCCCGAGAACTTCTGGCTGTCCGATACCGGCAAGGCGATTGAGATTTCGGGCGCGCCGCCCGACAACTTTGCGCCCGAGGGCCAGGTGTGGGGCAACCCCACCTTCCGATGGGATCGCATGAAGGAGAACGGCTATCGCTGGTGGCTCGACCGCCTGCGCCGTGCGTTTTCGCTCTACGACCGCGTGCGCCTGGACCACTTCCTGGGCTTCCACAGCTACTTTAGCATTCCCGCCGGTAAGGCCTGTGCCGACGGCCGCTGGCTGGCAGGCCCGGGCAAGGACCTGTTCCAGACCGCCTATGAAGAGCTGGGTCCGCTCAACTTTATCGCCGAGGACCTGGGTTACCTGACGCCCGGCGTTCGCGCCATGGCTTCGACCTGCGGCTTCCCCGGCATGGACGTGCTGGAGTTTAGCGACTACGACGTTCGTTGCGGAATTCACCCCACACCGGGAAAGATCCTGTACACCTCGACGCACGACACCTCGACACTTGCCGGCTGGTGCACGCGCTCCTTTGCAGGCGGCGATGAGCCGAGCGGCATTACATTGGCAAGCGAGCTCATGGGCAATGCCCTGGCAAGCGGTGCACCGCTCGTGATGATGCCGCTGCAGGACGTGCTGGGACTGGGCGACGATGCACGTATGAACGTGCCGGGTGTAGCCACAGGCAACTGGACATGGCAGGCTGACGAGGCCGACGTTGCTGCAGCCGAGGAGAAAACTGCGAAGCTCCTGCGCAACACTCATAGATTCTGGGGCGAAGCGTGATAAAACCCCCGATATAGGGTACAGTTACAGCTGTTTGAATTTTTGCGGGCAGAGCGATCTGCCCGCTTTGTGCTGAAAAGGAAGTATTATGGCGCGCTACGATTACAAGTGCACGAGCTGCGGCAACGTGTTTGAGGTTGAGCACCCCATGTCCGAGACGCCCGAGGTCGTATGCCCTAGCTGCGGTGCCCCGGCATCCAAGACGTTCTCGGCCAGCGGCATTAAGTTCGAAGGCAGCGGTTTCTACAACACCGACCAGCGAAGCGGTGGTTCCAGCACCAACGCCACCAGCGGCTGCTGCGCCAACTGCCCGCATAGCCACTAGGAACCAAACAGCCCCGCGACCGACATCGATCGCGGGGCTGTTTCTTTGCGCTATAGGTGGCTCTATGAGTTGCGGTGAAATAAGGACTTTTTGGCGGGTAGATGCCGCTATTCAATCCCTATTTCAACGCAACTTAGTAGTTACTTGCGAATCAGGCGGGCGCAGAAGTGGCCGTCGTAGGAGTCGGCGTTTACCGGCACGCTTTGGAAGAGGCCTTGATCGTTCTGGCGTACGGATACGAGTTTCTTGGCCTGATCGAACTCAGGGAGTTGCAGAATCTGCGCCTCGGAGAGCGGTGCGACGCTAAAGTCGGCGCCCTCGGAAGAGGCCAGGAAGGCATCCACGACCTGCGTGTTCTCTTCATCAAAAACCGAGCAGGTGGCATAGATGAGCTCTCCGCCGGCGGCCACGCGCGCAGAAGCCTCCTTAAGCATCGTCAGCTGAAGCTTGGGTAACTCGGTCGTCACATCATTCTCGGTTAGGCGCCACGGGATCTCAGGATGACGGCGCATGGTGCCGGTGCCCGAGCACGGCGCATCGATAAAGACCGTGTCGAACTTAACCGGCTCTCCAAGCATGGCATCAAACGATGTGAGCACCTCATCAAGCTCACAGGCATCACCCGAAACCGTACGAACGCCCTGAATACCGGCCTTATGCAGGCGAGCGAGATTCAGATCGCACTTGCGGTCATGAAGATCAAGTGCCGTATGCTGACGCTCATAGCCGGCGCGCTTAGCCTGGCACATCATCACATAGGTCTTGGTACCGCGACCGGCACCAATCTCAAGGCAGCATCCAGGGCGCGTGGCAGCCGTGGCGATAAGCTGCGCGTTGAGATCAGACGCCACCGCGGCAGCACGCTCAAACACACCCGAAGCAACGGTAACCTGGGCATCAACCGGGGCATGGCAGCCCGGGAAGACAGGCGCGACGAGCTGCGAGATATACGGATCGGGCTTGTTCGCAAAGGCGTTCTCATGCAGGGCCAGAGGCGCGGGGGCCAGATTGCCAGCAAAGTTGAGCGCACCCTCTGGGGTATCGAACGAGGCCATAATACGAGCGCAAAGCCAACGCGGCAGACCCATCAGGCGCGACAGACGAACCAAGCGTCGCTCAGACTCATCTACATCGGACGCAGTGGCAAAGTTCTCAACGTTGTCCGCGACCTTATGGAGCACGGCATTGGCCAAACCAGCGGCAGACTTAGCTCCGCTGCGCACCAGCTCAACGCCCTGACTCACCGCAACGCGGCCAGGCGTATGCAGATAGAGCATCTCGAAGGCCGAGATGCGAAGCGCCATGCGAACACGCGGCGCGACCTTTTTGGGCTTATCGAGAAACTGATCGAGCAGTTCATCCAAAATACCCTGTGTGGCGGCAACACCGAGCGCCAAGCGAGCGGCAAACGCGGAATCGCGTTGATCAATGGCCTTGGCAGAAGCACGGGAAGACAACACGTCGCGTGCATACATACCGCGGCGATCGGCCTCCATCAATACATCGAGCGCAAGCTTGCGCGCGGGTGACAGCTTGCTCATGACAAAACACCCCACGAAAGATCGGCGCCCTGCAGGCCAGCAGCCCAGGCAGAAGCAGACATAGCACGCTTGCCATCGGGCTTAACCTCGAGCAATTCAACCGAGCCATCGGAAAGACCAAGGTAAACACGCTTGTTCTTAACGTCAACGGCGCCCTCGTCAAGCGAGACATCGGCCGGTGCAGCATCGAGCACGCGCACGGTCTTGCCGGCAATCACGCATCGGGCAGGCGCGGTATCGGACGAGGCCAGCACATGACGCACGCAATTGAGCGCCCCCATCTGCGGATCAAGACGCATCTCCTGCTTAGAAATCTTGGCGGCATGGGTAACAAGCGACTCATCCTGCTCAGTCCACACGGCGGTGCCATCGGAAAGCGAAGGAAGCGTATCGGCAAGCAATTTACCGCCAAGCTCAGCAAGCTCCATGGTCAGCGCCTCAGCATGCTTACCGGCAACCGACGTGGAAGCCTGAGCACAATAAGCGCCAGTATCCACGCCATGCCCGATGCGCATGATAGAAACGCCAGCAACCTCGTCACCAGCGAGAATCGCACGCTGAATAGGAGCAGCCCCACGCCAACGAGGCAGCAAGGACGCATGAACATTCACAATGCCGAGCGGCGCCATATGCAGCACCTCATCGGGCAAAATGCACCCATAAGCAGCCACGCAGAAAATGTCAGCCTGGACAGCCTGAAGCGCCTCAACAACCTCAGGCGTCATACGATTGGCCTCAACAACCGGCAACCCCAACTCAAGCGCCTTAGCCTTAACAGGAGACGGCTCCAACTTTTTACCACGCCCACGAACAGCATCAGGACGAGTAACAACAAGCGCAATCTCATTCCCAGCCTCAACAAGCGAAACCAGCGAAGGCTCAGCAAAATCAGGCGTACCCATAAACACAATACGCATAAAGGACGTCTCCCCTCAACCAAAGCCGAGACGGCTACAAAGAACAGCGGAAAGCCAAGTACCCGGCCCATCCGCAAGAACAATTCAACAAAAACAAATATACCCAAAACCAAAGAAAGAGCCGCAATAAAAGCAGCTCTTCCAACAAAGCAATTATCAGCGAAGACGCCCTTCCCTGGCCCGACGGCACCCGGGCGAGTCAAGCAGCGTCAACGTAGTCCCCGGGGCGCCCGCCTATATCGTCCCGCGCGCAGTTTCGCAGCGCAGCGAGAATGTTTGAGCACGGGATGATATAGGCGGGCGCCCCGGGGACGGACAAACCTACTCCGTCTCGCCCGGTCGAGCGCCGCGGGCCAGGGCGTCCTGGTACTCCTTGACGGCCTTGATCCTCTGCATCGGCTTGAGTCGCTCGAACATGGTATTGCCGTGCAGGTGATCGATCTCGTGCTGCAGGCACACGCAGAACAGGTCGCCTGTGGCCTCATAGCGAATCAGGTTGGCATCCAGGTCATACGCCTCGACGACAACGTGATCGGGACGCTCGATCTCGCAGCTAATGCCGGGGATGGAAAGGCAGCCCTCGCTAAACGGCACCAAATGGTCACTCTGCTCGACAATGACGGGGTTGATGAGCACGTACGGGTCGTAATCGTTCTTGTCGCTGTAGTCGCAGTCGATGGTGACGAGCTGAATGAGCTCACCGATCTGCGGGGCGGCCAGGCCGCAACCGCCGTTGTCGAACATCATCTTCTTCATCTTCTCGGCAAGCGCCTCAATCGCCGGGGTGATCTCCTCGATGACGGCGCACTCCTGGCGCAGACGAGGGTCGGGCGACAGTACGATTCCGTTGGCTTCCATGGCCATCCTTTCGGGTTGTTACATCAAATCATAGGCATCGACGTCAACGCTCACGCTCACGCCGCGCATGGAGCCCGCCTCTTTGAGGCAGGCGTCGATATCATCAGAGACATGGTACCCCACGGGCGACTTCACAAGCAGATGGAAGCGGTAACGGTCCTTGGCTCTCTCGATTACACACGAAGCCGGGCCCAGCACCTGCGGCACCGCGCTGCCCGCCCACAAAAAGTCTGGCGCGGCGGCATGCCAGCGGCGCTTAAGAAGCTTTGCAATGCGCCCGATGTAGTCGTGCGCGTCGTCTCGGTTCGCCGACCACACCAAAATGTTGACCAGGCGAATAAACGGCGGGTACAGCGCGTCGCGGCGCTGATCCAGGTCGTAGTCGGTAAAGATCGAACGGTCGTGCTCAGCGACGGCGCGAATGACCGGATCCTCGGGCAGGTAGGTCTGGATGATCACCTCACCGGGACGATCGCCGCGACCGGCACGGCCCGCCACCTGTTCCAGCAGGTCGTAGGCGCGCTCCCCTGCGCGGAAGTCCGGCAGCTTGAGGGCAAAGTCGGCATTGACCACGCCCACAAGCGTGACCTCGGGAAAGTCAAGGCCCTTGGCGATCATCTGCGTGCCCAGCAGCACCGCACAATCGGCGGCATCGAACTGCTCGAGCAGTTTTTTGTGCGCATCCTTGCCGCGCGTGGAATCGGCATCCATGCGAATGATGGCGACATCCTCGGGCAGCATCTGGTGCAGCGCGTCCTCGATCTGCTGAGTGCCCAGGCCCATTTTTGCCAGATAGCGGCTACCGCATTTGGGGCAACGACTCGTGGGCGCGGGATACGGCTGCACGCGCCAAGACGATCCGCAGGTGTGACACTGCAGCGTGTGCGTGCGCTCGTGATACGTAAGCGCGGTGGAGCAGTGGTTGCAGGTTGGGACGCAGCCGCACTCGCGGCACATCAGGAACGGCGCAAAGCCACGGCGGTTATGTAGTAGCACTGCCTTCTCGCGGCGCTCGACCACACGCTCCAGACCTTCCATCAAGGGTTTTGAGAACATAGAGCGGCTGCCGTGCGAGAACTCGCGGCGCAGGTCGGCAATGCGGACTGTCGGCAGCACGGCGTGTCCCGGGCGCTCGGGCATCTCGACGCGCGTCCAGGTGGCACCGTTATACGTGCCACGGCGGCAGCGGTCGAGGGCCTCGGCCGAGGGCGTGGCGGAGCCCAACACGAGCGGGCAGCGGTAGCGCCGCGCCATCTCGGCCGCCACCTCGCGCGCATGGTAGCGCGGACTAGAGCCCTGCTTGTAGCTGGTCTCGTGCTCCTCGTCGATGATGATGAGACCCAAGTCGCTGAGCGGGCAAAAGAGCGCCGAGCGGGCGCCGACTACCACGCGGGCCGCACCGCTGGCGACCATATCCCACTGGTCCAGACGCTCGCCGGCCGAAAGGCGCGAATGGAACACGGCGACCGTCTCGCCAAAGCGCGAACGGAAGCGGCCGACGGTCTGGGCCGTCAGCGAGATCTCGGGCACGAGCACGCAGGCCGAACGGCCGGTCGCCAGCACGCGCTCAATCGCCGAGAGGTAGACCTCGGTTTTGCCGGAGCCGGTGACGCCGTCGACCAGCACCACGTCGCCATGAGCGTCCAGACGGGCGCGCTCAATCTGCGCGAGTGCCTGTTGCTGGCCGTTGGTAAGAGAGACCGGCGCCTTGCCGCTTGCCGAGGACAGCGTGGTCTGCTCGCTGCAACCGCGCCAGGCACGGCGCTCCTCCACCACCACGACGCCGCGTTTTTCGAGCGCCTTGATGGTCGCCGACATACTGTTATAGAGCAGGTTGAGGTCGCGCGTCGTGACCGGGCCGCACTGGAGCGCCTCGATGAGCTGACGCTGACGGACCGCGGTCTTTGGCGGCGTGTAGTCGAAACCCTCGGGCGTGAGCATGACCCAGCGGTTTTGGATGGGTTTAACGGCAGGGCGCTCAACGGTCCACACGCCGTCATCGCCCTTGACCACGCGCGGGCTTCCGCCCGGAGGCAAGAACAGGCGCAGGCACTCGGAAAGCGTCGCAACATACTCGCGGCTCATCCAACGTGCAATACGGGCGGACTCGGCGCCAAAGAGCGGTTTGCTGAGGATGGTCTCGATGGGCTTGATGCGCGCGGTGTCGAGGGTAATGTTGCCTTGCAAGTCGCCCAGTTCGGGCGCAATATCGACGATATAGCCTGCGGCAGCACGGTTACCAAAGTGGACCAGGACCGTGGATCCGATCTGCGCCTCGTTGGCAAGGGACCGGGGGATACCGTAGGCGAATGGCTCGGACAGCGCACGGGTCGGGATGTCGAGGACCACGCTCGCGTAGGCGGCAACGGGCTCGGGCGCGGACTCGGGCTTGGCCTGCTCGGCCGAGCGGTCGGGCTTTTCGAGGGCCTGTTTTGGTTCCGGCGAACCAAACAGCGAAAGTTGCTCGGCTATGGCCCCAGCACCTCCTATCCCATACGTCTACAGAAACAAGAGCCCCGCTCTGAGTGAACGGGGCTCGGATACATACATTTGCGCAGCGATTACAGCGCCATCGTGCGGGCGCGGTCGATGCGCGCCAGGCAGTCGTCGCGGCCGACGAGCGCCATGGTCTCGCCCAGCGGAGGACTCACCATGTTGCCGCAGACGGCGACGCGCACGGCCTGGAACACCACGCGCTTCTTAAGGTCCATCTGCTCGGGAAGCGGCTCAAGCGCGGCGTCAATGTTGACAGCCGTCCACTCGTCCACGCCCTCGAGCGCGGCCTTGGCGGCATCCAGAATGGCACCCATGCCTTCCTTGGCCAGGCCCTTGTTGACGGACTTCTCGTCATACTCAAGCGTCTCGGCCGTAGCAAAGATGGGAGCGGCGACGGTCACGGCGTCGGCCGGCATCTTGGTGCGCGGCTTAACGATGGCAGCAAGCGCATCGATCCAATCCTCGCCGTACTCGACATTACCCTCGATAAGACCCGCCTCGTGCAGCTCGGGGACCATGATCTCATCGGCAAACTGAGCATCGGACATGCCATTGATGTACTCGGCATTAACCCAATCAAGCTTCTTGGGGTCGAAGGTCGCCGGGTTCTTGGAGATGCGGTCGAGCGAGAACTTGCTGGCCAGGACATCGCGCGGGATGATCGTGGTCTCGCCGTCGAGCGACCAGCCGAGCAGCGCCAGATAGTTGACGAAGGCGTCGGACAGGTAACCGGCGTCGCGGTACTCCTCCACCGAGGTGGCGCCGTGGCGCTTGGAGAGCTTTTTGCCGTCGGCACCCAAGATCATGGAGATGTGGGCGAACGTGGGCACGGGCGCGCCGAGGGCCTCGTAGACCATGACCTGACGCGGGGTGTTGGACAGGTGGTCGTCGCCGCGGATGACATGGGTGATCTTCATCATGGCGTCGTCGACGACAGTCGCGAAGTTGTACGTGGGCGTGCCATCGGAGCGGAAGATGACAAAGTCGTCGAGCTCCTTGGCATCGAAGGTCACCTCGCCGTGGACGGCATCGTGGATAACGACGTCGCCGCGGTCCTCGGGCACCTTGATGCGAAGGACGTAGGACTCGCCGGCCTCGATGCGACGGCGGGCCTCCTCGGGATCAAGATTGCGGCAACGGCGCTGATAGCCCTGGAAGGGGTCCTTGCGCTCCTGCGCGGCCTTGCGGTCGGCGTCGAGCTGCTCCTTGGTGCAGAAGCAGGGATAGGCCTTGCCCTCGTCCCAAAGCTTCTGGGCGGCCTGCTTGTACAGGTCCAGGCGCTCGGTCTGGGCGTAGGGGCCAAAATCGCCGCCCACCTCGGGACCCTCGTCCCAGTCCAGGCCCAGCCAACGCATGGCGCGCAGGATGATCTGCGTGTTCTCGTCGGTAGAGCGGGTGGGGTCGGTGTCGTCGATGCGCAGGATGAACGTGCCGCCGTTTGCACGGGCGAAAGCCCAGTTATAGATAGCGGTGCGGGCGCCGCCAATGTGCAGCTTGCCCGTCGGTGAGGGTGCAAAGCGGACGCGAACGTCTGATGCCATGGAAATCTCCTCGATTGCAGGATGGATGTCTAACCGCACCATTATAAAGCATCAAAGCAACCTCCGCACAAAGGGCACCGACCTACTCATTGGGGACAGACTTAAATGACCAGTCATTGGACAACCTGTCGGCACTTAGGTAAGGGTGGTCATTTAAGTCTGTCCCCAATGAGTAGGTGCGGAAAGGGTGTGAATGTTTGATTTACGCGCTATGATGAGCCCTTGCATAGAGAGCCCGGCGGAATGGTAACGGTCGCCGGGACACGTTTTTGAAAGGACAATCATGTCAGAAGAACTTCGTTCCATCCCGCCCCAACACGGGTCCTTTGTTTTTACGTCGGAGTCGGTGACCGAAGGTCATCCCGATAAGATCGCTGACCAGATCAGCGACGCCGTCCTCGACGCAATCCTCGCCAAAGAAATAGAGCTCCAGGAGCAGGGCTACATCGCCCCCAACGGCGTGCCCGCCAACGTGGAGAACGTCCGCTGCGCATGCGAGACACTCGTGACCACCGGCACCGTCATCGTCGCCGGCGAGATTCGCACCCAGGCCTACGTCGACGTACAGGAAATCGCCCGCGGCGTTATCCGACGCATTGGCTATAACCGTGCCAAGTTCGGTTTTGACTGCGACACCTGCGGCGTTATGAGCCTCATCCACGAGCAGTCGCCCGATATCGCCCAGGGCGTCGACGAGTCCTTCGAGACCCAGACCGGCGCTACCACCGACCCGATCGACCTGATCGGTGCCGGCGACCAGGGCATGATGTTCGGTTATGCCTCCAACGAGACCAAGACCCTCATGCCCATGCCGCACTACCTGGCGAGCCGCCTGGCCGAGCGCCTGGCCGCCGTGCGTCACGACGGTACCCTGCCCTATCTGCGTCCCGACGGCAAGACCCAGGTCACCGTGCGCTACGAGGAAGGCAAGCCCGTGGAGGTCACGACCATCGTCATCTCCACGCAGCACGCCGCCGAGATCGAGGACATGGGCAAGATCAAGGCCGACCTCATCGAGCACGTCATCACCCCGGTCATGGCCGCCGAGAACATGCCGTGGGACAACGCGGACATCTACGTGAACCCCACCGGTCGCTTTGTCGTGGGCGGCCCCATGGGCGACACGGGCCTCACCGGCCGCAAGATCATCGTCGACACCTACGGTGGCTACGGCCGTCACGGCGGCGGTGCCTTTAGCGGCAAGGACTGCACCAAGGTCGACCGCTCCGCAGCGTATGCCGCGCGCTGGGTCGCCAAGAACGTGGTCGCCGCCGGTCTGGCCGACCGCTGCGAAGTCGAGCTTGCCTACGCCATCGGCGTGTCCAAGCCCCTCTCAATCATGGTCGACACCTTCGGTACCGCACATGTTGCCGAGGACAAAATCGTTGAAGCCGTAGAGAAGACCTTCGACCTGCGCCCGGGCGCAATCATCCGCGACCTCGACCTGCGTCGCCCCATCTACGAAAAGACGGCAGCCTACGGTCACTTCGGTCGCGAAGACGCCGACTTCACCTGGGAGAAAACCGACCGAGTCGAAGAACTCAAAGCAGCCTGCGGACTGTAAGCTTACCCGAAAAGCTACAGCCAAAAACAACGTACCAAAAGAAGTACCGGCTCCAACCGGTACTTCTTTTTTATTTAAAGGTGGTGAAGATGAGCCTACCTGGGACATGGAATAGGTCATAGGCCGATAAATTTCGCAGCAGAGCGACTCCAACCATGTATCCTAAGTTCCGAGGGCTTTGGTATTTGGTCGGTCGCGAGTTCCGCACGAGCCGGAGAGCACTTAATGTGCTCTCCGTGCGAGTCAGGACTGCCCGAGCAGGCGACCAAATACCAAAGCCCTCGGAACGGCGGGACAGAGTATGCCCCGCCCCTCGGGACGAAGGGATAGGACAGGAGCACCCATGGCAGGCAAGCCGCAAACACTAGCTACGACCTCGGCATTCGAGATCTTGGGCCCCGTCATGGTCGGCCCCAGCTCATCGCACACCGCCGGCGCCCTGCGCTGCGCCCAAGTTGCCGCCAGCCTGCTGGAAGGCCGCATCACCAAAGTTACCTTTGGCCTGTGGAACTCCTTCGCCCACACCTACCGCGGCCACGGCACAGACCGTGCGCTCGTCGCGGGCATACTGGGCCTCGACACCGATGACGAGAACATCAAGCAGGCCTTCGACCTCGCGCGCGAGCAGGGCCTCGAATATCACTTTGACATCAAGGGCGACGACGCCTCCATCCACCCCAACACCGTCGACATCGAAATGGTCGACGACACGGGCGCCACGGCACAGGTCCGCGGCGAGAGCCTGGGCGGCGGCAAGATGCGCATCAGCCGCATTAACGGCGTCGGCGTCGACATCTCGGGCATGTATTCCACGCTCTTCGTGGCGCACAAGGACGTCCCCGGTGTACTCGCCGCGCTCACCAACCTGCTCGCCTACGCCCACGTGAACATCGCATTCTGCCGCACCTACCGCACCGAAGTGGGCGGCCAGGCCTACTCCGTCTTTGAGACCGACGGCGCGCCCGACGACACCGTTATCCCGATGCTACGCAAGCTCGACAATGTTGATTACGCGACCTTTATCGAGCTCCCCGGTTCTGCCTCGTCGCTCTCCCCCGGCGTCTCGGCCAAGGAAATCTTCGACGACGGCGAGCAGCTGCTCGATGCGTGTGAGGAACAGGGGCTCAGCATCGGCGCCGTCATGGCCGTTCGCGAGGCGCGTCTGACCGGCGAGGCCCACGCCGTCGCCGCCATGCGCCGCGTGCTCGACGTCATGCGCGAGGAGACCACGGCCCCACTCGCAAATCCGCTGCGCTCACTCGGCGGGCTTATCGGCGGCGAGGCTAAACTCGTCGATGCCACCGGCCGCAACGACCTTGGCTCCAACTTAATGGGCACCGTTCAAACCGACGCCGTGGCCCGCGCGATGGCCGTGCTCGAGCGCTCCGCCACGATGGGAGTGATCGTCGCCGCCCCCACGGCAGGCTCCGCGGGTGTCGTGCCCGGCTGCGTGCTGGCGCTCGCCGATCACCTTCAGCTCGACGACGAGCAGGTCATGGACGCGCTCTACTGCGCAGCCGCCATCGGCCTCAACCTCACCACGAGCGCCTGCGTCGCCGGCGCCGAGGGCGGCTGCCAAGCCGAGGTGGGAAGCGCCGCTGCCATGGCAGCCGCCGCGCTGGTGCAGATGCTCGGCGGCACGCCCGAGCAGGCGCTCGACGCCAGTTCCATCGCGCTGAGTAACCTGCTGGGCCTCGTTTGTGACCCCGTCGGTGGCCTCGTGGAGGTGCCCTGCCAAAACCGCAACGCCATTGGCGTGGCAGCGGCCTTTAGCTCGGCACAACTCGCCCTCGCGGGCATTAAGAGCTTGGTGCCGTTTGACCAGATGGCACATGTCATGCTCTCGGTGGGTCACGCGTTGCCGGCCACGCTGCGAGAGACGGCAAAGGGCGGCATCGCGCAGGCTCCGGCCGCACTTTCGGCCTGTGCAAAATGCGGTGTGTGCGGATAGCGACTAAGAACGACTCAAAGGTGGGACATTTGTCCCAGCTCTTTCGAATGCCACCGTTTCCGTACCACAAACAGCAGGGCAATCGCTATAATGCAAGCCCAGTAAAAACACGATGAACCGCAAGGCGAAAATCGAAGGATATGCATACGATGTCGCAAAACGATCGAACTCAACTGATTCCCGATCCGCAGCAGCCGAACAGGCACACCGGCGGCGTTCAGTCGCCGCGTCCTATCGCGCCGAGCCACCGTCAGCAGCGTAGTGCAGCAAACGCTTCCCAACGCCCGAACCAACAGCGACAACAGCGTCAACAACGTCAGCAGCGTCAGGCAAACGGCAATGCGCCCAAGCAGCCCCCCACGCACGCTCGAGGCGATCGAGGCCCCGCGCGCAAGTCCCCCGAGAACAATAAGTCGGGCAAAAAGACAACGCTCTTTGTCGTCCTTGGTCTAATCGTCATTGTCTATATCGTAGGCGTCGTAGCGTTTTCGCAGGTAGCCTACCCCAACACCACCGTCGCCGGCGTCGACGTCTCGTTCTCCAACGCGTCGTCTGCCGCCACCAAGGTCAACTCGGCATGGAAGCACTATAAACTCACCGTGACAGGAGATGACTTTAGCTGGACCTATCAGCCCGAGTCCGATGAACCCATCGTCGACGGTGAAGCTGCTGCAAAAGAAATCATCAACCACAACGAAGCCTTTATTTGGCCGGTCCGCCTTGTGGAATCCTTAAGCGGCAAGACCAAAACAACTGCTACCTCCAACGAAGTCGATCTTGATCAAGACGTCGACCTGTCCATGCTCTCCGATACCTTTGACCAAAAGAAGTTTGAGGAGGACCTGGGCGCCGCTATCGACGAGTTTAACGAGGGCCGTTCGGGCACGTTCGAGGCCAATAGCTCCTATGACGAGCAGGCCGGCAAGTTTACCGTCGAGAAGGCGCGCTCCAACGAAAAAACCAACCGCGAGCATGTCATTAAGTATGCCGAGCTCGAGCTTGCCTCGCTGACCGAGACCGTAGATCTTTCCAAGCTCGGCAACGATGCCTATGAGCCGCTTAATGGAACGCTGACCGATGATCAGATTCAGGCCGCATGCGATGCTGCCAACAACTTCCTGGGCGTCAACGTGACCCTCAAGCTCAACGGCGAGGATGCCGGCAAGGTTGATGGCAGCTCCGTGTTGCAGTGGATCAGCTTTGCCGATCCGGCCAACCCCACGCTCGATACGTCGCAGATCAGCAGCTGGGCAGCCGAACTCGCCAACGGCTTTAATACCGTGGGCTCCACTCGTTGGTGGACGCGCGCCGATGGCAAGCAGTGCGCCGTCGAAGGCGGCGACTTTGGTTGGTCCATCGACAGCAGCTCGCTCGCCAAGCAGGTCGAGGACGCCATTAACAACAAGCAGACCGGCGAGATCGAGATCAAGTACTCCCAGAAGGCCGATACCTTTACCGCAAAGGGAGAGCCCGACTGGAAAGCGTATATCGACGTCGACCTGTCCGAGCAGCACGCGCGCTACTATGACGAGAGCGGCAATATCGTGTGGGAGGCCAACTTTATTTCCGGCAAACCGGGCGAAGACGCCACCCCCGAGGGTGTGTGGCAAATCAACAGCAACGACGGCGGCAGCACCCTGATCGGAGCCAAGGACCCCGAGACCGGTAAACCCAAATATGAGAGCCCGGTGAGCTACTGGATGCCGTTTGAGGGCAACATGATCGGCTTCCACGACGCCACCTGGCAAAACGACAAGAGCTTCGATAACGCCGAGTCGTACAAGTGGTGCGGCAGCCACGGTTGCATCAACCTGCGCCTGGCCGACGCCAAGGCACTGCACGATTGCATCAAAGTCGGCCTGTGCGTGGTTGTCCACTCGTAGTGCAACGCGCGCATTCCTACAACGTGGAACCGCTGCGACCAATCTAACAGTTCCGAAAGAAACCGTCCTATGCGCCCGCCCCAACCGGTGGGCGCATATAATTATCGAGATTCTTTCTATAAAGGAGACGCTATGCCGAATGTCCCCACGATCACCCCGGGCCCAGATGATACCGAGCGCACGCCCGAAGGTGCCACCGAAACGTTTCCTCTGATTACAAACGTACATGCCGACAAGCAGAGCGGACGCGCGAACGATACGGCCGAGATTTCCGATGAAGAGGCATATGCCAAGCTCAAGGCAAAGCGTGCCGAACGCCGACGCAAAAAGCTGATTCGTCGCGGTATTGCCGCCGGCGTCGTGGGTGCCGTCGCGCTCATTGCCATTGTTGCAACCCTTGTTATCAATGTGCAGCCACAGGGCGCTAGCGGTCCTGTGACCGACATGGTGACCGAGGGCACGTTTACCACAACGGTCGAGGCGAAAGGCCAGCTCAAACCCATTTCGTCCTCAGTGGTCTCCCCTTCTGTCGACGGCACGGTCGATTCTATCAACGTGCAGGCAGGCCAATCCGTCAACGAGGGCGACGTGCTTATGACCATTAAAAACGACGAGCTCGATCGCAACGTTGCCGAGGCGCAGCGTGCAGTTGCTGCCGCTCAAGAAGACCTCGCCAACGCGCAGAAAGCCGCAGCTGCTGCGCAGGCCACCCCAACGACGGACGTCGAGGGAGCTTCCGCAGCGGCTGGCGTCTCCGCCGCATCAGTGGACACGAACGCCGTATCGGCCGCGCAGCGCAGCCTCGCATCAGCCCAGGCAAACCTCGACCAGGCGAACGCCAAGGCCTCCAGTCGCACGGTCACGGCCCCGAGCTCGGGTAACATCGTGGAGCTCAATGCCAAAGTGGGCGCCACGGTTACAGGCGGCATGATCATGGGCGAAAGCGATACGAGCGGCGGCAAGCAGTGCATGCAGATCGCCGACCTATCTAAGATGAAGGTGACCGTGCAGGTGGGCGAAAAGGACATCGCCAAGATCGCCGTTGGGCAGAGCGCCAACGTCACGTATCCCGCGTTTCCCGATATCGTGAGCCAGGGCACCGTCACGGCTATCGCGTCGGTGGCAAACTCCGACGCCGCCAACGGTGGCGGCGGCAGCGTGACCTTTAACGTCGACATTCTCATCGAGGCGCCCGACGCGCGCCTGAAGCCGGGCATGACGGCCGAGGTCTCGGTGGTGACCGAGCAGCTCGACGACGTGGTGATGGTGCCGACGATGGCGCTCATGACCGAAGACGGCGAACACTATTACGTCAACGTCGCAACCGATGACGAGGGCAAGCAAACCCATCGCGTGAAGGTGACCGTCGTGACGCAAAACGACAACGAAGCCGTAGTCGGCAAGACACAGGTTAAGCGCGACGACCAGGGCAACGAGATCAACCCCAACGTTCCGGTTACCAAGCTGCGCGATGGCGACACCCTCGTCATGGACACCGGAGCGGACGCAACGGCTGACGGCGGCTACGGTGCGGATTCGGGCAGTATGTCTGCCGACGAGGGCATGTAATGCGTCCCGTTATCGACATCCGCAACGTGCACCGCATCTTTGAGAGCGTGGCGGGGTGCGCCCACATCCTGCACAACGTGAGCCTGGCGGTAAATCCCGGCGAATTCGTCGCTATCACCGGCCCCTCGGGCTCGGGCAAGTCGACGCTCATGAACATCCTAGGCTGTCTGGATAAGCCGACGGCGGGCGACTACTACCTGCAAGGGCTCAACGTGGCCGAGCTCGATGATGAGGAGCTCACCGAAGTTCGCGCCCTGAGCATTGGCTTTGTCTTTCAGAGCTTCAACCTGCTGCCGCGCCTGTCGGTTATCGAAAATGTGATGCTGCCGCTGGCCTACACCAATGTGCCCCGTAGCCAGCGCGAAATGCGCGCCGTGCACGCGCTGCAGGCTGTCACGCTGCCCGTCGACCACTGGGACCACCGCATATCCGAGCTCTCGGGCGGCCAGATGCAGCGCGTCGCAATCGCGCGCGCCCTCGTCAATGACCCGCCCATCATTCTGGCCGACGAGCCGACGGGAAACCTGGACTCCGCTACCGGAGCGCTTGTGATGGAAACCTTCCATAAGCTCCAGAAGCGCGGCAAAACCATCGTGCTTATCACACACGACCCCGGCATCGCCGCCGAGGCCGACCGTGCCGTGACCATCCGCGACGGTCGCATTCACGATGGCGCGTATATTCCACATGCACCGCGGACCCTGCGCAGCGCCGTGGATAGCCTGCCCAGGATTTCCGCCTCCGCCAACCCGCCGAAAGGAGAGATGGCATGAGCGCCCGCGATCTCATCCAGGAAGCCCTTCACTCGCTCGAAGCCAACAAGGGGCGCAGCCTGCTCACCATCCTGGGCATTGTCATCGGCATCGCCTCGGTTATCGCCATGACTTCGCTCATCGGCGGCATCCAAAACAGCCTGGTCAACAGTCTGGGCCTCAATGCGGCACGCATGGTGCAAATCTATTCGTCGCAAGAACTCACCGAGTCCGACATCGAGAAGCTTCAAAAACTGGCGCCGCAGATAGAGCAGATCGGCATTGTCGACAGCGCGTATACCGAGTACAAGACCGGCGATAAAAGCTATACCGTCATGGCACAGGGTGTCGATAGCGACATGCTCGACGCCGTGGGGGCCAGCAAGCTCGTTGCGGGGCGCACCTATTCCCAGGCCGAGTCCCAATCAGGCTCGCGCGTGGCGCTCATCAGCCGCGGCGGCGCCGATCAGCTTTACGGCAACGAACAGGATGCGCTGGGGAAAACCATCAAGGTGTCCAACGGCGAGGTGCAGATTGTAGGTGTGATTGATGGCGGCAACGACTCCATGGGCTCGCTCACGCTGTATATGCCGCGCGAAACCATCTCAGGCCTGTTTGGCGACGAAAATCCTTCATTCCCCAGCGTGACGGCTCTTGCCGCCGAGGGCACAGACATGGATGAGCTCTGCAAAACCATCGAGTCCAAGGTGCGCGCGATGAAGGGCATCGAGGAGGAGGACGAGTACGACAGTGTATCGGCGACCTCCATGAAAAGCGCCATCGATGCACTCAACTCCTTTATGGGCGCGTTCTCGCTCATCATGGGCGCTGTCGCCAGCATCTCGCTGCTTGTCGGCGGTATCGGCATTATGAATATGATGCTCACCAACGTGACTGAGCGCATCCGTGAGATCGGCATTCGCCGTGCCCTGGGCGCAAGTCGTCGCGATATCACCGCGCAGTTTTTGGCCGAGTCCTCGGCGCTGTGCGTCACCGGCGGACTGTTGGGTGTCCTGATTGGCTATCTGCTGGCATGGGGCCTCGCGATGTTTGCCGCAGGATCAGGGGTTCTCAGCGAGCTCGGTGCCAGCGGGCAAATCACGCCGAGCTTTTCAATCGCCACGGTACTGCTGGCCTTCGGCGTCTCCGTCGGCATCGGCGTAATCTTTGGCTTCTACCCCGCTCGCCGCGCGGCAAAGCTCGACCCGGTGGAGTGCCTTCGCTACCAGTAAGCCACCACCAAAAAGTTGCGGTGAATTAGGGACTGGATATGCTATCTAGCAGCAAAAAAAGACACTATTTCACCGCAACTTATTGAAGGGCTGCTTACGCCAGTTCCGGGCGTCGTCCTCGAGCTTTTGGCGGATGACGGTCTTGTACGGTTCGAGCTTGCTCGAGGCGCTCCTCCTCGCGGGCGGGAGTGCGCGCAGGCGCGTCGAGCGCCTAGCGCGCGAACTCCCGTAAGAGCGCGTCTTCCACTTCCCGAAGCGAAAGGGCCCCGCTTCCCTCGGCGGGACGGGTGACCACGATACAGCGCGCTCCCACGCCGCGCGCGGAGGCGATCTTCTCGGCCGTGCCGCCTACGGTTCCCGAGTCCTTGGTCACAAGCCACTGAGCGCCCACCTGCCGAAGCATCGCCTCGTTGAGCTCGCGGGTAAAGGGCCCCTGCATGCCAATGACGTGCGACGGTGAAAACCCCGCGTCGATGCACTTCGTTATAGCACCGGGCAGCGGGAGCACACGCACGAAGAAGCGCTTCGCGAAATCGGCGACGCGCGTGTAGGGAGCAAGCTCCTTGCTCCCCGTCGTGAGAAGCGCGCGACCCGGGTTCTCGGAGAGAAAGCGCGCCGCACAGGCGATCGACGCGACCGACACGACGCCTTTGGGCAGCGCCTCGACCGGACGCGCAAGGCGCAGGCATCGTGCACCCACGGCGAGCGAAGCGGCCCGGATGTTGCCGCTTGCGAGCGTAGCGAAGGGGTGCGTGGCGTCGACGACGATGCGCGCGCCGGAAAGCTCGCGCTCCATGTCGGCCTCGTCGAGCCTGCCCGCATGTACCTCGATGCCCGGAAGCTCGCCCAAAAGCTCGCCTCCGTACTCGGTTGCCGCGTAGGCACGGGCGGGGATGCCCGCCCCGCTCGCCCATTCGCACAGAAGGCGGCCCTCGGTGGTGCCGGCAAAGATGCGCAGCGCCGGTACGGATGCGGGCGCCGTCACTTCGGACCGCCTGGGCGCGTGATCTGGTAGAGCAGCGCGTTCATAATGGCGGCCGCCACGGTCGAGCCGCCCTTGCGACCCCTCGCGACGATGGCCGGCACGCGTCGCGCGAGTAGCTCCTCTTTCGCCTCGACCACGTTCACAAACCCGACCGGTACCCCAATGACGAGCGCGGGCGCGATTTTCCCCGCGTCCATGAGCTCGGCGAGGCGCAGAAGTGCTGTGGGAGCGTTACCGACGGCCACGATGAGCGGACCCTCGATGCCGCAAGCTTTGTCCATGCTCGCAACGGCGCGAGTCGTGCCCGCGGCGCGCGCAGCCGCGGCGACATCAGGGTCAGCCATGTAGCACACGGCTTTGCAGCCGATCTTCGCGAGCGCGGGCTTGCTTATGCCTGCGAGCGCCATGTTCGTGTCGGTGAGCACCGTGGCCTCTGCGCGCAGTGCGTCAAGCGCACAGTGCGCGGCGTCATGGGTGAACACGAGGGAATCGGCGTACGAGAAGTCGGCAGTGGTGTGGATGACGCGCTTCACGACGGGCTCTTCGAGCGGCGGGAACGTGCGGCCGCCGAGCTCTTCGGTGATGATCTCGAAGCTGCGCCGCTCGATGTCGCCGGGCGCCATCTCCTTGGAATCCATCTAGTACTCCACTCCTTCCCTTGCACATATCCCCTGCTCGTAGGGGTGTTTCTCGCACCGCATCTCGGTTATGTAGTCGGCCTTCTCCACGATCTTGCGGGAAGGCGCGCGCCCGGTGAGCGCTACTTCGACGCCGCGCGCGGACATATCGAGCGCGCGGTCCACGAGCGCCTCGTCGACAAGCCCCTTCGAAAGCGCGTCGAGTGCCTCGTCGAGCACGAGCAGCCCCTCTTGCGCGCCCTCGAGCTCGGCGAGCGCGGAAGCGAGGTTCCCATCATGCAGCTCGCACGTCGCGGCAAGTTCTTCCGACGTCATTGACCAGGTAAACTTGTCCGACACCTTCCCCGCGAACACGGGCACGCCGAAATGCTCGGCGAGCAGGCGCGCCTCCCCGCTTTCTCCGTCTTTCAGGAACTGCACGACGACGACGCGGCGGCCTGCGGCGAGCATGCGAAGGGCGAGGCCCATCGCCGCCGTGGTCTTGCCTTTGCCGTCGCCATGATACACGTGGATCATACGCCCTCCTCGATAATGCGGTAGACATACTCCATGTCGAGCGCCCCGCGCACGACGTCGGCCAAGCGGTCGAACTCGCGCGCACGGTGATCGGCCGCGGACACCGCGCCCGCAGCACCCACGACGCTCTCGGGCAGGCCGCGCATGCGCGCGAGCGAGCGCGCGAGGGCGAGCGCCACCCCCGGTTCGTCGAACAGGCCGTGGAGATAGGTTCCGAACACGTTTCCGCAGGCCGCGCCTTCTGGTTTGCCGCCAATCGTGCCCGCAGGGGCGCAGGAGACGGTCGTTTCGCCGTCGTGAATCTCGTACCCGCGCGCCGTCATGCCGTTCCACACCGAGAACGCGCCTTGGGCGCCCGTGATGCGCAGCTCCGACTGGGCGAGGCGCTTTTCCTCCTTGAACACCGTACTTGCAGGGATGAGCCCGAGCCCGCGCGCGGTGCCAGTGCCTTCCCTGCCGTGCGGGTCGGAAAGCTCGTCTCCCAAAAGCTGGTAGCCTCCGCATATGCCGAGCACCGGCGTGCCCGCGCCCGAAAGCGCGCGTACACAGGCTCCGATACCGCTAGCCGCAAGCCAGCGCGCGTCGTCGAGCGTAGTCTTCGAGCCAGGGAGCACCACCAGGTCGGGTCGGCCCAGATCGGTCGTCGAGGAAACGTAGCGCACGCCCATGCCGGGCACGCGCGAAAGCGGGTCGAAGTCGGTGAAGTTCGACAGATGCGGAAGGCGCACGACGGCGACGTCGATGACGCCGCGCGTCTCGCGGGCAGATAGGCGCGGCGCGAGCGAGTCCTCGTCGTCCAGGTCGAGCGTAAGATACGGCACGACCCCCACGACGGGAACCCCGCACATCTTCTCGAGCGGGGCCAAACCCGGGCGCAGGATTTCCACATCGCCGCGGAACTTGTTCACCACAAGCCCCCGCAAAAGCGCGCGGTCCTCGGGCGCAAGGAGCGCGACCGTGCCGTAGAGCTGGGCAAACACCCCGCCTGGGTCGATGTCGCCCGCGAGCAGCACGGGGGAGGACACGGCGCGCGCGAGCCCCATGTTGACGATGTCGTTTTCGGCAAGGTTGATTTCGACGGGGCTGCCGGCGCCCTCAATGACGATGACGTCGTTTTCCTCCGCGAGCGAATCGAACGTCTCCAAAATCTGCGGCATGAGCGCCTTCTTTCGCGCGAAGTAGTCCCTCGCAGCAAAGGCTCCCTGCGCCTTGCCGGCCACGATAAGCTGGCTTCGGTGGTCGCTTTCGGGCTTGAGCAGGATGGGGTTCATGCGCACGTCGGGCGCGATGCCGCACGCCTCGGCCTGCATGATCTGGGCGCGCCCCATCTCGAGGCCGTCGGACGTGACACCGCTGTTGAGCGCCATGTTCTGGCTCTTGAAGGGAGCCACGCGCAGGCCGTCCTGCGAAAGCACACGGCACAGCCCCGCCGCAAGCAGGCTCTTCCCCGCGTTCGACATGGTGCCCTGGATCATGATGGGCTTCGCCCTACCCACGGGTATCGACCTCCTTCGCCGAGCCTCGGCTATCCGCGCCCGCCATAGCGCCACTGCAAGAAGCGCCGCCCCGTTCGTCGGGTTCGCCTTCGCCCGATGCGCCTTCCGCCCGAAGCGCGCGGCTGAACGCCATCGCAAGCCGGGCGTTCTCCTTGCGCGTGCGCACCGCGACGCGGCACCAGAAACGGGACAGTACCGAAAACGAGTCGCACGTGCGGACCAAAACCCCCTGTTTATACAGCCGCTCGGGGAAGTCTTTCGCCGGCGTGCGGACTAAAAGGAAGTTCGCATCCGACGGCACGACGGAAAGCCCGAGCGAGGAGAGCTCGTGGGAAAGCCACGCTCGCTCGCCCGCCAATACATCGCGCGTACGCGAGACGTATTCGACGTCTTCCAGGGCGGCGATGCCCGCGGCCTCGGCGACCGAGGAGACGGGCCACGCCTGCCCCGCCCGGCGAATCCCCTCGATGAGTTGGGCGTTTCCGCTAATCAGATATCCCAACCGCAACCCCGCCATTCCGTAGAGCTTGGTGAACGCGGAGAGCACGGCCACATGGCGCGAACACGCGGCGCGTGCGGCCACGCTCCTTTCGCGGGCGTCGGGCGCAAATCCGAGGAAGCACTCGTCCACGACGAGCAGCGCGCCCACCTGCTCGCAGCGGCAAGCCGCGGCATCGATCACGCGGGGGTCGACGAGGCGCCCCGTCGGGTTGTTCGGATTGCAGAGGTACGCCACGTCTCCCGGCCCCTCGATCGCGCTGGCGAAGGAGGCGGGCACGTCGAAGTCGTCCGCTTCGGAGAGCGGGAACTCCTGCACGCATGCGCCGTAGTACGATGCCGCCTCCGCATATTCAGAGAACGTCGGCGCGCACACGACGATGCGTTTCGGGCGCACCGCCGCGGCGAGCCGCCAGATGATGTCGGACGCGCCCGCGCCGCAGACGATAGTATCTTCGGGAATGCCCTGGGCGCGCGCTAGGGCGCGAACGAGGGCGCGGCTTTCCCTATCGGGGTAGGCATCGATTCGAGAAAGCGCCTTGCAAGCTGCGGCGACGGAGCGCGGCGAGGGGCCTGCCGGATTCACGTTCACCGAGAAGTCGATGAGGTCGGAGGCGCCCCCTTCGCAAGCGATGCCGAGCGATTGCGAGCTGCCCCCATGCGCACGGGCGCGCAGGATTCCCCCGGCAGCCCGGGACGCGGCGTGGTCTTCCCTCATGCCATCGCCCCCACGGCGAGCACGACCGCCGCGCGCGCGGCGCCGAAGACGACGAGCGCGCATACGGACGCGGCGAGCATGAGCCTTGTCGCCCGGGCGATGTCGCCCCACTCGATTTCACGGGACGCGTCGCCTATCGTCGGTTTCTCAACGAGCTTGCCGAAATACACCGCGGGTCCTGCCAGGCGCAGCCCGAGCGCGCCCGCGCACGCTGACTCGGTCTGCGCCGAGTTGGGGCTCGCATGGCGACGCCTGTCGCGGCGCCAGATGCGCGCCGCCCCGCGCGCGTCAAGCCCAACGATCGGGCACACGGCGATCATGAGCAGGGCCGATAAGCGCGAGGGAATCCAGTTCACCGCATCGTCGAGGTGCGCCGAGGCGCAGCCGAAGTCGATGTAGCGCTCGTTTTTGTAGCCCACCATGCTGTCGAGCGTGTTCACCGCCTTGTACGCCATGCCCAAGGGCGCACCCCCGATCATAAGGTAGAAAAGCGGCGCGATGACGCCGTCGCTCGCGTTCTCCGCCACCGTTTCCACGGCGGCGCGCGCGACGCCCTGCTCGTCGAGAACAGACGTGTCGCGTCCTACGATGAGCCCGACGGCTTCGCGCGCCGCGACAAGGCCGCCCTTCGAGAACGCGCGGGCCACGGCCAGGCTCTGGCGGCGCAGCTCGCATGCCGCGAGAATCTGATAGCTCGCCCATGCCTCGGCCACGAAGCGCAAGCCGGGGTGAACCATGCCGCAAAGATGCAGGATTCCCAAGGTCAAAAGCCCACACGCAAGCGGAAGCGCCACGGCAAGCACAAGCCCTGCGGCGCGCGTGCCCGCGGACGTTTGCGGGAATGAGCCCCGCAGGCGGCCTTCGGCCCACGTGATCGCGCGCCCCATGGCGACAACGGGATGGGGAAGCCAGCGCGGGTCGCCGAAGGCAAGGTCGGCTGCGAACCCGGCGGCGGCGGCAAGAATCGTCATCACCGGGCATCGCCCCCCGAAGCGGGGCGAACGTCGCGAAGGCAGCGCCCATCCCAGGTGGCGGCCCATGCGCCGCCCGGCTCGGTATGCACGTCGAAATATCCCATTTTCGGGACAGCTAGCTCGGAGAGCAGCGCTTTCACGGTACCCGCGTGAACGACGAAGACGGCGCGCCCACTCCCCTGGGCGCGCTCCGATTCGCACGCCTCCCGAAACGCCGCGACGACGCGGCGGGTGAAATCGCTCTTGCCCTCGCCATGCGGGCAGCGCGTCTCGCACCAGGAGTCTACCCAGGCGCGGTAGCGCACATCCTCTTTAAGCTCGGCGGCGCTTCGCCCCTCGAAGTCACCGAAATCCATCTCGCGCAGACCGGGGCACGCCATAAGCTCCGCGTTCGGGAAGAGGATGCGCGCCGTCTGGTCGGTGCGGGCCATGCCGCTCGTGATAACACGGAACACGTCACGATCGCACGCGAGGTCGCGCAAAGCGCGCTCGCCCGCGCTCGACAGGGGCTCGTCGGTGCCCGCCCCGCTGTAGCGATGGTCTTCCGTGCCCGCCGTGGCACCATGGCGCACGAAGACGACCTCCAAAGGCGCGCCCGCGCCCTGCGTCCCTCGAGGAGCATCGGCAAGGTTTCCTTTGATGACCTGGGGAATCCCGCACGTCATGCGCACGACGACGTCGGCGCGCGCAGCGAGCGCGCATCCCAGGCGCCCCGCGCGCTCGCGCCATTGGGCGTCTTCCGCATGCATAGGGACGACCCCCGAGCCGACCAAGGACAGAATCACTGCGTCGAAGCCGATCAGCCGCTCGAGCGCCCGGTCAGCGTCGAGCGCGCGTACGAGTTCCTCAGCATGGTACGCGACGCGGCCGGCAAAAGCCGCGGGCACGCCGCCCTCCGCAAGCTGCGCCGCGTCGACGAAATCGTCCGCCGCGAACCCGAGCTTTTCGCGCACGAAGGTCCTCTTCCCCGAATGCGCGCCGCCTACCACGAGAATCATAGGAGCATACCCCCCGCCACCAGCATGGCAAGCATCGCGAGCTCGGCCCATTGCAGAAACCATCCGGCCAAATCCCCCGTCACCCCGCCGAAGCGGGACAGGGCAACATGACGGTACCACGCGAGCGCCAAAAGCCCCGCCACCGCCATAAGGGCGCCGACGGCCCGAGCGCACGCGACCATCCCTGCAGCCGAAGCCGCAGCGAAAGCGCAAAGCGGCACGACGATCGCCGCGCGCTTCTTAGCAGGCGAGAGTCCCGCGGCCATGCCGTCCGCCCGCGCGGCAGGCCAGCATTCTACGGCGAGCCCCGAAAGCGCGCGGGAGAACACGAGCGAGCACAGAAGCGCGAGGAACGCCCCCGCCGTAAGCGGCAGCGCGGTGAACAGGGAAAACTGCAGAATAAGGTACATGACAACACCGATGACCCCGAAGGCGCCTGCCCGCGGGTCGTGCATGATCTCGAGCTTTCGCTCGCGCGGGGTCCAACTTGCAAGCGCATCGGAGGTGTCGCAGAGCCCGTCTAGGTGAATGCCTCCCGTCACCGCCACAGGCAGCGCCACGAGCACAGCCGCGACGATGGTCGCGGGCACGCCGAGCAGGTTCGCCACGTGCCCCCACGCCGTCATGAGGAAGCCTTCCGCAAGGCCCACCAGGGGAAACGCGGCAAGCGCATGGGTTGATCCGAAATCGGTCCAGGCCGATTTCGGGACGGGGATGCGCGAGAACGTTCCGAACGCCGCGCCGATTGCCTCTGCTATCTTCACCTTGTAGGTCCTTCGCCTTTCATCCACACGGGAATCCCGCATACCACTTCGACTGCGCGGTCGGCCAGCGCCGCCACGCCCGCGTTCACGCGCGCGAGCGCGCGCCTCCATGCCTCGGTCCCCTCATCGTAGCGCATCCCATCGGCGAACACGTCGACGGTGACCACCACCGTATACGCAGCGGCCTGAGCGAGCCGTTCGATGCCTCCGAGCACCTCGCGCGCCGCAGCGTCGGGGTCACGTGGGGACAAGCCGCCTTCCGCGAAAAGCTCGTTTGCAACCAGGTTGCCCACGTCCTCCAAAAGAAGCGTGCAGCCGCGCGGAAGCCCGGACACTGCGGCGCCCACGTCACGCGTGCGCTCGAGGGTGGAAAACCCCTTGCCCTCGCGCAGCGCCCGATGGCGCGCGATGCGGCGGGCGCCCTCTTCCCCGAAGGGCTCCATCGTTGCCAGGTACACGCGAGGGCCATCGTGCCCGAGGCACAGGGACTCGGCGTAGGCGCTCTTGCCGCTCGCGGCGGCGCCGATGACGAGCGTCACCGTCATTTCCCGGCCTCGAAATGCTCGTAAGCAGCCATGCCAGTCGCCGTGAACGTCTTCCCATCCCGGTACACGCGCAGCGCCGAATCCAGAAGGGGCAGATACGCCATGGCGCCCGCGCCCTCGCCCAAGTGCATGCCTGCGTCGAGGGGTGCCTTAATGCCGATCTCGCGAAGGAGCTCCTGGCTTGCGGGTTCGCTTGATGCGTGGGTGCCCACGAGGTAGCCCAAGGCGTTAGGGCACAGGCGCGCCGCGCACAGGGCCGCCGTGCAGGATATGACCCCGTCGAGGAGCGCCGGCGCCTTCGAGGCCGCGGCCCCCAGGTAGAAGCCGCACATCGCCGCGATGTCGAAGCCGCCCACCTTCGAGAGCACGTCGATCGGGTCGGCGGGATCGGGAGAGTTCGCGTCGATAGCGCGCTCGACCACGTCGCGCTTGCGCGCGAACGAGGCGTCCGAGAGCCCCGCGCCGCGCCCGACGAGGCTCCGTGCGTCCGCCCGGAGGAGCACTGCGGCCACCGCCGCCGAGGTGGTCGTGTTGCCGATGCCCATCTCGCCCGCGGCGAGAAGGCGCACGCCGGCGCGGGCAAGCCCGCACGCGACGGCGATTCCGACTTCGATCGCGCGCACGGCCCCATCGCGAGACATAGCGGAACCGTGCGCGATATTACCGCTCCCCCGCCGCACGTTCGCGAGCACCATGCGCGCGTCTTCTATGCCCCGGGCCATACCCACGTCGACGGGCACGACCTCGGCACCCGCGAACGCCGCCATGCGGCAGGCACTCGTGGCCCCCTCGCACATGTTGCGCGCGACGGCTCGCGTCACGTCTTGTCCGCTTTGCGACACGCCTTCGGCAACGACCCCATTGTCGGAGAAGAATACCGCGAGCGCACGGGGAAACTCGGCCACCTCGGCGCTCCCCTGAGCTGCGGCGATACACGCGACGGCGTCTTCAAAGTCGCCCAATCCCCCCAAGGGGTGCGCGATGGAGTCCCACGCGGCGTACGCGGCGGCGCGGGCGCACTCGTCTGCGGGCGCGATCCGGGAGAGCGCGGCTTCGAGCACGGCGCCCGGCGCCGACGAGAACGCGCGCTCGACTTCCTCGCGGATGCAGGCAAGCGCGGTTTCGGTTGCTTCAGCCATGCCGTCTCCTCTCTGCGAACGACGCTGCGGCAGATGCAAACGCGCGCACAACGTCGGGGTTCGCAGGATAGTACACATGCGGGAAGCCCGCAACCAGGGACGGGGTGGTCGTCATGCACGGCCAGCCCTTGTCGCGCCGGGGCTTCTGCGCCCAGAAGTCGCCGCCCGGGCAGGTGGACTGCCAGTAGTGGAACTCGTGCGCGCGGATGCGTGTGCCGCGCGGCCCGTAGAGCCCGTCGCGTTGAGAAGTGAGCTCCACGTACCCGAAATGGGACAGCCTTCCCCCGTTCTCGCTTGCGCCCTCAAGGGCGCCCGCAACAGGCCAGCGCCGCCCCTCGCTATCGGCGATTTCGCGCTGCAGATACAGAAACCCACCGCATTCGGCGACCGTCGGCATGCCGGATTCCACCGCGCGCCGCACCGCCTCGCGCATCGGCGCGTTCTCGGAGAGCTGCCGCGCATGGAGCTCCGGGTAGCCGCCCCCCAGATAGAGGGCGCTTGTCCCCCGGGGCAACTCGCTATCACACAGAGGGCTGAAAAAGGCCAGCTCGCAACCCAGGTCCTCGAGCGCGCGCAGGTTCTCCTCGTAGTAGAACGAGAACGCCTCGTCACGCGCGACGGCGACGATGGGCCGCGCTCCCGCGATCGGCTCCAACCGGTATGGTTCCTCGCGGATATCGGGTGCCGTCGCCGCTATTTCGAGCAAGCGGTCGACGTCGACGCTCTTTTCCACCAGCTCGGCCATCTTGTCGATGCGCGCGGAGAGCTGCTTGACTTCGTCGGCGGTCACAAGCCCCAGATGCCGGCTTTCGAGCGAGAACGCCTCGTCGGCGGGGATATTACCCAAAACCGCGACGCCCGTGTGCTTCTCGATCGCAGGCTTCGCGTAGGCGCAGGCAGCGGCGCTCGTCTTGTTCAGCACGACGCCGCGCACGTTCGCACAAGGCAGGAACTCGGCGATGCCGCGGATTACGGCGGCGAGCGATAAAGACGCCCCGCGCCCGTTCACCACTAAAACGACCGGCGTTTCCGTGTCGCGCGCAACCTGGTAGCTGCTCGCGTAGGCCACGCCGGGCGCCATGCCGTCGTAGAAGCCCATGACCCCCTCGAGCACCGCGACATCCGCGCCCGCGGCGCCGCGTGCGAGCAGGGCGCGCAGCGTCGGGGCGTCGGTGAAGAAACCGTCTAAGTTGCCCGAGCGCGCACCCACGACGCGGCGATGAAAGAGCGGGTCAATGTAGTCGGGGCCGCATTTGAAGGCCGCGCATGCAAGGCCGCGGCGCGCGAGCGCGCGCAGGAGCGCACACGTTACGACCGTCTTGCCGCTCCCGCTCGAGGGCGCAGCGAACATGAAGCGCGGGATGGACGTGCTCACCGGGCACCGCCTTCCCCACCTGCACCACGCGCGCTGACGAGGAACACGGGGTTTTGCGCCTTCATAAGATGATGCGAGCCTACAGCCTCGGCACGGGCGGCCGACACCTGGCACGCCTCGAACCCCTTAAAGCGCGAACCCGAGAGGAGCGCGCACGCCTCAGTGAGTGTCTCAATGGTGACGCATGGCACACACAGGCGAACCTGCGAATTCTTCTCGAGCGCCGCCTCCACGATGGAGGGAAGCTCGCCCGCGCTCCCGCCGACGAACACGGCGTCGGGGACGGGCAGTTTCGCGAGCGCTTCGGGAGCGACGCCGGGGACCGCATACACGTTGCCGCACCCGAATGCATCCGCGTTCTCTCGGATGAGCCGCACGCCGGTCGCGTTGCGCTCGACCGCCCATACCGACCCCGCTCGCGCGACGAGCGCCGCCTCGATCGACACGCTCCCCGTGCCGGCGCCGACGTCCCACACGGTGTCGGTCGCGGTAAGGCGCAGCTTCGCGAGCGCGACGGCTCGCACCTCCTGCTTGGTCATGGGAACGTCACCGCGGATGAAGAGCTCGTCGGGAATGCCCGAGGAAGCGTACGGCCAGCGGGAGCTCGCGGCGCGGGATGCGCCCGCAGAGTCCACCACGGAAGAAGTCGCCGCGGGCGCAGACGCGCCGGCCGGCGCCTCGGAGGCTGCGCTAGAGCCCGCAGGCGACCCGGCGCCGCCTGCGAAATCGATAAGCATCACGTTCAAGTCGTCGAACGTCTGACCTGCGATTTCACTTGCGGTCGCACAGATGATGCGCTCGTCGGGGTACGACAGGCGCTCGGCCACCGTCACGCGCGCGTCCCCGAAGCCCGCCTGCACAAGCTCGCCGGAAAGCCGCGAGGGGTCTTCCCCGCCCGACGTGACGAGGAAGAGCTCACCTGCGCGCTCGCCCTCGGCCACGATGTCGCACGCCACGCCGTGAGCGCTCGCAAAGCGCCAATCCTGCCATGGACGCGCGAGGCGCGCGGCGAGATACGACGCTGAGCTTATGCCGGGAATGACGCGCACGTCCACCTGCGCGTTGCCGGAGAGCGCCTCCACCAGGCGGCGCGCGCCGCTGAACAGCCCCACATCGCCCGTCATCACGACCACGGCGCGCTGCCACGACGCCGCATCGGTGAGCGCGGCGACGATGTCCGCCGTCTTCACGAGCTCGCATCTCACCACGTCGGGCGGCACGTCGATGCCGGCAAGCGCGCGATGAGCGCCGATGACCACATCGGCGATGTCGATCGCGTCGAGCGCCGCGCGCGAGAGCAAGTCGGGGTTTCCGGGCCCCGCCCCGATGATCGTTACCTTTCGCATGGAATCTCCCGATACCCGCGCGGCGTGACCATACGGCCGCCTACGAGCTTCGTGTCCGCGTTGCCGACGAACACGGTGGTGAACATGTCGGCGTCGATCTCCCCCAGCTCGGAGAGCCTGCACATGCCCGACTGCTGCCCCTCGCGCCCGATGTTGCGTACCCAGCCGCAGAGCGTGTCGGGGGCCTTCCATTCGAGCATAATCTTCGCCGCGCGTGAGAGCCTGTCGGCGCGCTTTCTGCTGCGCGGGTTGTACAAACAGATGCAGAAGTCGGCGCTCGCCACGGCGGCGAGCCTGCGCTCGATGACCTCCCACGGCGTGAGCAGGTCGGAGAGCGACACGACCGCGAAGTCGTGGGCAAGCGGGGCGCCGAGCACCGCCGACCCGCTCTGAGCCGCGGTGGCCCCGGCGATAACTTCCACGTCTACATCGGGGTAGTCCTCCGCAAGCTCCAGCACGGGGCTCGCCATGCCGTACACGCCCGCGTCACCGCTGCACACGAGCGCCACGGCTTCTCCGCTCTGCGCGCGCGAAAGCGCCAGGCGGCACCGTTCGACCTCGTGCATCATCGGCGTCGCGAGATGCGCCGCGTCGGGCACGGCGGCGAGCGCGAGCTCCACGTATTTCGTGTACCCCACAACGATGTCGGCCGCCTCGAGCGCGCGCCGGGCCGCAATCGTCATGCCGTCGGGGCCGCCCGGGCCGATCCCCACCACGAAGAGCTTTCCCATCACCGCTCCTTAAACGAAAGTTCGATAGTTACCTTGGAAAACGCGACGGTCACGCCGCCATGAGCGAGCTTCGGGAAGATAAGTTTGCCCCCGTCCGCGAGCGCCGCGCGCTCGCACACGTTGTCAACCCCCACCGTCGCGCGCACGAAATCAGATGGCGAAACGCTGCCTTCGACTTGCGACAACTCATCTGCGGAATACGTCGCAAGCGGAATGTTGCGCGCGCGGCAGAAGGCGAGCAGACCCTCCTCGTGCGCCTTCACGTCAATCGTCGCCGCCTTGCGCACGGCCGAAGGCGAGATACCCGCCTGCCCGCACGCGAGAAGAAACGCCTCCTCGATCGCTTCGGCGCACGCACCGCGACGGCACCCAATGCCCGCAACGATGCAGGGCACGACAAGGCGAAGCGGCTCGGGCGCAGGCGCCTGCACGCCCGCCGGCTTCCCCGTCTCACCGGCGGGCACGACCTTGCCCGTTGTCTCCGCCACGCGAACGGACGCACCTTCATTCGCGCCAGCAAACGGCGACACGACGATATCGGCCCGAGCGCGGTCGGACGCAATGTCAACTCCCTCAGGCGGTTGTCCCGAAATCGGCATGTCGGAATAGAGCGCCACGCGCCCGCCAGAAAGCAGCCGCGCCGACACTCGCTTGATGGCCTCGGGATTCGAAACGGGGAGCCCCGCACAGCGCGCCCACGTATCCACCGCCCACACGCCGCGGACGTCGGTCGCCGTGGTGATGACGGGGATGGCCCCTGCCGCGCGTGCCACAGTTTGCGCAAGCTCGTTCGCACCGCCCAAATGCCCCGACAAAAGCGGGACGGCAAAGCGCCCCGCCTCGTCGATCGCCACAACCGCGGGATCGTTTACCTTCGAGGCGACATGCGGCGCGATCGCCCGCACGGCGATGCCCGCCGCGCCCACGAACAGAAGCGCGTCCGACGCTTCCCACGTGAGCGCCGTCCATGCGCGCAGGTCGGCCTTCCCCTCGCCGAACCCGCGCGAAACGGAAACGTCCCAGCCAGGGTCATCTTCACCTGTCTGCGCGCAATCGGAAAGCGCGCGTGCGGTGCGCTCCGCCAACGCATACCCCCTCTCAGTGAACGCTATGCAGGAAACCCTCATCTAGCGCACCACCATCGTCGAGAAGTAGCTGCCCCGATCGGGCACATCGTCGAGCGAGCGGTACACGCGCTCGCCCGGAAGCCCACAGTCCTCTACGAGCTCGGCACCGTCGAAGGTGCCCTCCTCGCGAAGGATACGCTTCGTGTCCGCAAGCGAGCGGCGCGCCTTCATAGCCACCTTCGTCCCTGGCCAGCCGATTGCGCGGCCCACCCCATACAGCACGCCTTTACTCATACGTCGCCCCCAATTCCCCGATAACTGCATCGGCGCCCGACGTGCGGAAAAGCTCACGGCGCTCCGCGTCGAACACGACCGCGGCGATGTCGCATGCGCCCGCCGCGCGGCGGCGCAACCTGTCCTCGATTGCCGCAGCGAGCGAGGCGCGCGCAGCGTCCCCCACGCCGGCGGCCTCGATTACCTCGAGCGCCGCCGTGGTCGTGACCGACGACATGATCTCGCGCACGGTCTTCGCGCCCGCGCCGGCCAAGGCCGCGTGGGCGGCCAGAATCTCCGCGCGGCAGTCGGCGGTACGCGAATGGGTGTCCATGATGCCGCCAGCGACCTTCACCAGCTTGCCGATGTGTCCCACAAGAAGAACATTGGTAAATCCCTCGCGAACGCAGCAATCAATCGCATCGCCCACAAAGTTGGAGATGAAGACCACCGGCGCTCCGTTTAGGTGAAAATGCCCCGAGATGAACTGCTCGCCGTAGTTGCCGGGCGTGAGTACGACTCCGCGCCGCCCCATAGCCGCATGCTGCCGGATCTCGAGCTCGATGCTGTCGCGCAAGGCAGCGAGGCTGCGCGGCTCGACGATGCCCGTCGTGCCCAGGATGGAGATGCCGCCCTCTATCCCCAGGTGCGGGTTGAAGGTCTTTTCGGCAAGGGCAACACCCTCGGGTACCGAAATCGTCACAGCAATATTTCCAGAAAAGCCGTGCGCGGCGCACACCTCGCGCACCGCCGAAGTGATCATCGCGCGCGGCGTCGCGTTGATGGCGGCCGCCCCCACCGGCTGCTCGAGCCCGGGCAACGTCACGCGCCCCACGCCCACGCCGCCATCGACGGAAACTTCCGATTCGCGCGTGGGCACGCCCTTGCTGCCCGCAGCGCCCGTGCCCGACCCCGCATGTTCCACGCGCGCGTACACGAGCACGCCGTCGGTCACATCGGCATCGTCGCCTGCGTCCTTTTGCACGGCGCACTGGGCGCACCCCTCGCCGATGCATGCATCGACCACGTCCGTCTCGACGGGCAGCCCGCCGGGGGTGACGATCGACACGTGGCCGACGGGCTTTCGTGATAAGAGCATCTCGCAGGCCGCCTTCGCCGCGAGCGTGGCGCAGCTCCCCGTGGTATAGCCGCAGCGCAGGCAGGTCGTCCCGGTATATATGTAGTGCTCGAAGGCCACGCTAGCTGCTCGCCTTCCGATACCCCGTGGCAAACGAAGGGTCGTAAAGCTTGCTGCGCTCGTACGGCTCCGCTTGCGCGCCGTCGTGCGCAAGCCCGCCGCGAGCTCCGAGCACGCGGCCCACCACCACGAGCGCCGTGCGGTCGATGCCCTCTCGCGCACCCGCATCGGCGAGCGTGCCCACTGTGCAGCGCACCACGCGCTCCTCAGGCCAGGTCGCCTTGTACACGAGCGCCGCCGGCTCGTCGGAGCTGCGGCCCGCGGCCAAAAGCTCGGCGGAAAGCTCGGCGAGCATACCCGAGCTCAAGAAGATGACCATAGTCGAGCCGCTTTCCGCCATGGTGCGCATGCCCTCGCCCGCGGGCATGGGGGTGCGCCCGGAAAGCCGCGTGATCACGACCGACTGGCTGATTCCCGGCAGCGTGTATTCCTGGCGAAGCGCCGCCGCGGCACCGCAAAAGCTCGACACGCCGGGCACCACCTCGTAGTCCACGCCGCTCGCGTCGAGCGCGTCCATCTGCTCCTGGATGGCGCCGTACAGGCACGGATCGCCCGTGTGCAGGCGCACCACTTCCTCGCCCCGTGCATCCGCCGCGCACATCACGTCGAGCACTTCCTCCAAGGTCATGTGCGCGCTGTCGTAGACGACGCAGGATTCCTTGCACTCGGCGAGCAGCTCGGGGTTCACAAGGCTCCCCGCCCAAACGACCACGTCGGCCGCGCGCAGAAGGCGCGCCCCGCGCAGCGTGATAAGGTCGGCGGCGCCCGAGCCTGCGCCAACGATATGAATCATCCGAGCCTTCCCTTCCCGTTTCTCATCGCAACCGTTTACGCCGCCATTCGCGCAGCGGACAAAACACGGCGCCTGCGGCGGCAATCGGCGCAAATACGCAGGCAGGAGGCGCAATGCCGCCCGCCCTGGCTTTGACACGTTCACAAGTGCCCACTATCATAGTAAAAGTTTCGGCAACGAGCATATGACAATCGGATAAAAGGAAATGACCGGCGCGGCGCCCGCACAGCCCGCGCTGGCTTGCGGAGGGAACCAGGTGGGAATCCTGGGCAAGGGACATTACTGTATAGGACGCGCGGGCGAACCGCCTCGCGCCCCAAGCCAGACTGCTTCGCCTTTTCCTCACGGCATCGCCGTGGCGTTAGCTCCTTGTGAACCCCGAGGGGTGCGCTTTTCTTTCGCTTGTGCCGACAAGCAACTGTCGCCGGGGGACCGGCAAACCGAGGAAAGGAAAAACCATGTCCGACCAGATGTCACGCCGCGGCTTCATGGGCGCCGCAGCAACCGGAGCCGTCGCGCTCGCCGGAGTCGCGCTCGCGGGCTGCTCCAACACCTCCGCGAGTTCCGAGAAATCGAGTGAAAAGGAGAAGGCCGTGAAGCCGGTCATCCTCGTCACGAGCTTCGGCACGAGCTACAACGACTCGCGCCACATCACCATCGGCGCCATCGAAGACGCTATCCGCGAGAAGTACTGGCAGGACTACGACATCCGCCGCGCCTTCACCGCGCAGATCATCATCGACAAGCTGAAGAAGCGCGACGGTATCACGATCGACAACATGACCGAGGCGCTCGACCGCTGCGTGGAAGACGGCGTGAAGGAAATCGTCGTGCAGCCGACGCATCTCATGGGCGGCCTGGAATACACCGACGTGAAAGACGAGCTCGACAAGTACGCCGACAAGTTCGATAAGATCTCGCTCGGCGACCCGCTGCTCACCTCCGACGACGACTACAAGAAGGTGGCCGCAGCCATTAAGGAGAACATGGCGTCCTTCGACGACGGCAAGACGGCGCTGTGCCTCATGGGCCACGGCACCGAAGCCGATTCCAACGCCGACTATGCCAAGATGCAGGAAGTGTTCAAGAACGAGGGCTTGACGCAGTTCTTCGTAGGCACCGTCGAGGCTGAACCGACCTGCGAGGATGTTATCGCCGCCGCGAGCGCCGCAGGCTACAAGAAGGCCGTGCTCGCGCCGTTCATGGTGGTCGCGGGCGACCACGCGAACAACGACATGGCAGACGAGACCGACCCCGACAGCTGGGCTGCGAAGTTCGTGGCCGCCGGCTTCGAAGTGACGTGCCTGCTCCAGGGTCTGGGACAGAACGTCGCGGTCGACGACATCTACGTCTCGCACGTGGACGACGCCATCGCCAAGCTGTAAACTCGCCGCGCACGGGGGCGCCGGTCGCGTCCCCGTGCAACGGGCATGCGCCTTCCCCGACCGACGGCACATGCCCGTTGCATTCGCATCCCGCCCGCCCACCGCACGGCGCGGGCGGTCGAAGCGATTGAAAGGAACCCCTCCATGTTGAAGAAAACCCTCGCCTTCGCCCTGTCGGCGGCGCTTTTCGCGTTCTCGCTCGCCGGCTGCGGCGGAAATTCAATCGACAACGCAAAGGCAAGCGATGCCGATTCCCAGGAAAAGACCGAACAGGCGGCCGATGCGCCCGAGGGCGCAAGCGCTGCCCCCATCACCGCCGACAAGGTGGCCGACGGCACCTATCCGATCACCGTAGATTCCAGCTCGAACATGTTCAGGATTGTGGACGCCCAGCTCATCGTGGAAAACGGCTCCATGCACTGCGTGATGACACTTTCCGGCACGGGCTACGGCAAGCTCTTCATGGGCACGGGTGAAGAGGCTGCCGCCGCGAGCGAGGCCGACTTCATCCCCTATGTGGAAAACGCGGAAGGCAAGTACACCTACGACGTGCCCGTCGATGCGCTCGACGAGGACACCGCCTGCGCCGCGTGGAGCATTAGAAGGGAGCGGTGGTACGACCGCACGCTCGTATTCGAATCCGCCGGCGTCGATCTGCGCGCCGACGCACTGAAGTAACGCCATGCGGTCGATTCTTCCCAAGGGGGAAAACAGGAAGCGCCGCAGCATCGCGGTGCGCGCGATCGCCTGCGTTCTCGTCGCCCTGCTCGCGCTTCCCTTCGCAGGGTGCAGTGCGAGCCCGAACGCGACCGGTGCCACAGCGGACTCTCAGGAATACACTATGAGCGTCTCGCTTTCCGGTGGGTCAGGGCGTGCAAGCATCGCCTCGCCCACCACAATTGTGAAGGATGGCGACACCTACACCGCGACCATCACCTGGTCGAGTTCGAACTACGACAAGATGACCGTCGACGGCGTGGACTACGCGCCCGCAAACGACGGCGGCAACTCCACGTTCGAGATACCCGTCACGCTCGACGAGGACATGGCCGTGTCGGCCGAGACCGTCGCCATGTCGACGCCGCACACCATCGACTACACGCTCCACTTCGACTCATCCACCATGAAGGAGAAAACGGGCGACGAAGCAAGCGGCGGCTCCCCTACGAGAACGGCTTCAAGCGCCGCGGCCGACTTCCACAACGCCGATTTGGGCTGCGGCTGGAAGCCGACGGGGACGCTTCAGCTTGAATACGCCGAGCACTTCACTGTCGACGAGTTCGAAGGCGGCCTGCGGCTTATCTGCATTTCGAACGGGGAGCGCTTCCTCGTGGTGCCGCAAGATGCGAAGGTACCTGATGGGTTGAGCTCCGACATCGCGGTCATAAGGCGCCCCGCCGACAAGGTATACCTCGTGTCGTCGGCGACGATGTGCCTGGTCGACGCGCTCGATGCGAACGACAATATCATCATGTCGGGCACGAAGGCCGACGATTGCTCGGTCGCGGGCTTCAAAAGCGCACTCGAAAGTGGGGCGATCGCCTACGGCGGCAAGTACAGCGCGCCCGACTACGAGCGAATATCGGCCTCGGGCTGCACGCTCGCCATCGAGAACACCATGATCAACCACACACCGGATGTGAAGGAAAAGCTGCAGAAACTCGGGCTCGTCGTGCTCACCGAACAGTCGTCGAGCGAGCCCGAAGCACTCGGGCGCGTCGAGTGGATTAAGCTTTTAGGCGTCCTGTTCGACAAGGAAGACGAGGCCGCGCACCTGTTCAACGAGCAGAAGACCCGCGTCGAGCAAACGTCGGGGCTCGCGTCGTCAGGTAAAACCGTGGCGTATTTCTACATTAACTCGAACGGGGCCGCCGTCACGCGGCGGGCGGGCGACTACGTGGCGCAGATGATCGAGCTTGCAGGCGGCAACTACGCGCTCGGTGACGCGCAGACGGCGTCGACGTCAGGTTCGTCAGTAACGCTCGAAATGGAGCGCTTCTACGCGACGGCGAAGGATGCCGACATTATCGTCTACAACGGCACCATCGACGAATCGGTTGCCACCTTAAACGACTTCGTAGGCAAAAACGCGCTATTGTCGCAGTTCAAAGCCGTGAAGAACGGCAACGTCTGGGTCACAAGCGCCGACATGTACCAGCAGATGACTTCTACCGCCGACATTATCGACGAGCTACACGGGGCGTTCACCGGCGATGACGCGAGCGACTTCCATTATCTGAGGAAGCTTGGCTAGCGTCATGAGAAGCCGGCTTTCCATGACATACGACGAATCGGGGCGCGCCGCGCGGTGTCGCGTCGTGACGGCGCTGCTCGCTGTTGCCCTCATCGTGCTCGTCGGGGCCAACCTGTGCATCGGGAGCGTGCTCGTGCCCGCAGACCACATCCCCGGCATCCTTTCGGGCGGCGCGGCCAATTCCATGGAAAGCCAAGTCATCTGGGAGATTCGCCTGCCGCGCGTGCTTTCAGCCGTGCTTCTCGGCGGGGCACTTTCGCTCTCCGGGTTCCTGCTGCAGACGTTTTTCAACAATCCCATCGCCGACCCGTTCATCTTGGGCGTCTCCTCGGGTGCAAAGTTCGTCGTCGCGCTTACGATGATCGTACTTCTGGGCGCGAACCAGGCCATGTCCTCGCCGGCCATGGTGGCCGCAGCGTTTCTGGGCTCGCTTATCACCATCGGCTTCGTGCTCCTCATCGCACGGCGCATAAGTTCCATGGCCATGCTCATCGTGGCGGGCGTCATGGTGGGATACATCTGCTCGGCGGCGACGAACTTCCTCATCGCCTTCGCCGACGACCAGTCCATCGTGAACCTGCACAACTGGTCTTTGGGTAGCTTCTCGGGTTCGAGCTGGGACGACGTCGCGGTCATCGCGGTCGTGGTGATCACCGTGAGCGCATGCGTATTCGCGATATCGAAGCCCCTTTCCGCCTTCCAGCTGGGAGAAGCCTACGCGAAAAGCGTCGGCGTGAACGTCGCACGCTTCCGCGTGGTGCTCGTCCTTCTAGCGAGCATGCTCTCCGCCTGCGTGACCGCGTTCGCTGGTCCGGTGTCGTTCGTAGGCATCGCGGTTCCGCATCTCGTTAAGTCGGCGCTGAAGTCGTCGAAGCCTATCCGCGTGATTCCTGCGTGCTTCTTGGGAGGCGCCATCTTTTGCGCGGGCTGCGATTTGATCGCGCGCACGCTGTTCTCCCCCGTCGAGCTTTCCATCAGCGCCGTCACCGCCATCTTCGGCGCGCCGGTGGTTATTGCACTCATGTTGAAGAAGCGGGTGAGGTAGATGGGGGAATTCGTGCCGCGGACCAAAACGCTCGGAGGGAACATTCCATGCTTGGCCAGTCCTGAGCTCGCACGAAAGCGCCAGAAGGCACTTTCGGCTCGTGCGGAACTGCGCGCGGAACGCCTCCTTCGAGCGGAGTCGAACCTCGAAACCCCGGTCGAAACGCAGGCTGATGGAGCGCCGCTTTTCCGCATAAGCGACCTGTCGGCGGGCTACGACAAGAAGGTCGTAGTCGAAGGCGTCGATCTGGAGGTTCGCGCGGGCGACGTCGTGGCACTCATCGGGCCGAACGGCTCGGGCAAGTCGACCATCTTGAAAACCATCACACGCCATCTGGCACCGCTTGCCGGCGCGGTCGAGCTCGACGGGCGGGAGATTTCCCGATGGAAGACGGCGGAGTTCGCAAGGAACCTTGCCGTTATGCTGACAGATCGCCCCCGGACCGAGCTCCTCACCTGCCGCGATATCGTGGAGGCGGGAAGGCATCCCTACACCGGGCGAATGGGCACACTCTCGCCCGACGACCATAGTCGGGTCGATGAGGCCATGAAAACCGCACATGTGGAAGAGCTCGCCGAGCGCGACTTCATGCAGATAAGCGACGGGCAACGCCAGCGCGTCATGCTCGCACGCGCCATCGCGCAGGATCCGCGTGTGCTCGTGCTCGACGAGCCCACGTCGTATCTCGATATCCGCTACCAGATCGACCTGCTGCGAATACTTCGCCACCTTGCGAAATCGCGGAATGTGGCTGTCATCATGTCCATCCACGAACTCGAGCTCGCGCAGAAAAGCGCCGACAAGGTGATTTGCGTGAAGGACGGCCGGGTCTTCCGCGCCGGCGCACCCGAGGACATATTCACGCGCGAGACGATTGGCGAGCTCTACGGCCTTCAACATGGCACCTTCAACGAGCGCTTCGGCAGCGTGGAAATTGGGCGCCCACACGGCGATGCGCACACGTTCGTCATCGCCGGCGCAGGTACGGGGTCAGCTGTGTTTCGCCAGCTCATCCGGCAGGGCAAGGCATTCTACGCGGGCATTCTGCACGAAGGGGACATCGACTGCGAGCTCGCGCGCGACCTGGCGACGGAATGCGTGGCCGAGCGTGCCTTCGAGCCGATTGGGGATAAAACCATAGCCCGCGCCAAAGAGCTCCTCGTCCACTGCGCGCGCCTTATCGTGTGCCCCGCCGCCTTCGGCACCCTAAACGCCCGCAACGCAGAGCTCGTCGACTTCGCACGCTCACATGGTATCGAGGTCATGCGAGCGCGCGAAGGCGCATCGGAAGATTCCAAATTGGAGTGGGAAGGATAAACTGGACTTTCTTTTAAAGATCCTCAGGCTACAGCTCCTACGCCGACGAGGTCTACAAGGCGCCAGAGAACCTCGTGAACAGGCATTTCCACGCCGACGAGCCCAACTAGGCCTAATCCAAGCGAGATTCCAGACTCGACAGACCATTGAGAGTTAGGTCGTTGGCGACCTCAGAGACACGCTCGATAGGAACCGAGCCGTCAGACAGTGCCCACGTGCGATAGATACCGATAATACCCGACAGCAAAAACGCCAGATAATAGTCGAACATCTCGTCCTTGAGACCTTGGGGCAGCAGATCGCGCTCGGCAATCTCATGTTCGAGCGGCGCACGAAGACGAGCCATGAAATCATCGAGCGGAATATTCTCGATCAGCTGACGATTGAGCACTAAGTTGTTGCACAGTGCCTCATTAACGGTTTTAAAGAAGGTCGCCGCCGCGCCAAGAGCGCGCTCGTTGGTGTCACCGTCCATAGAAGCAAGCGTTTTCTCGACCGAGTCGACAATCATCTCCACCACATCGACGGCAATGGCATCGAGCAGGCCGTCAACCGTACCAAAGTGTACGTAAAAGGTCTTGCGGTCGACATTGGCCTCGCGCGCGATGGCACTCACCGTAATGTCTGCCAGCGGCTTTTCCATGAGCAGGCGCTCGAAAGCCGAAAGGATGGCATTACGGCTGCGAACGATGCGGCGGTCAAGACGCGGTTTGCTGGTTGCCATGGGCGTGTCCCTTCGATATGCGAGCATTCATCAACAGATGAGAGATAATCTACGTAAGAGGATTATCCCCCATACAGCACAAATATGCCCCGCATCATGAAGAACGCACGACTGCCCTACTGCGACTTGGGATGCTTCTTCTTATTAAGTGCCGACGGAGATACGCGAATACCATCGCCTGTCTGGCGCACATAGGCTTTATGAGCCGGCTTAGCGGTCCCAGAAGCCTTCTGAGCGCGCTTCTTGGGATCAACGGTAACAGCATTCGTGGGGTGCGGCTTAGTGGGCGCAGAGGGCGTCTGAGACGTGCGGCCGAGCTTGCGCATCACACGATCCCAGCGCGCATGGATGCTCTCGTTGTGGGCGCTCTTAAGTCCCAGCAGGGGCGCAGCCAAAATGGTCGGCGCAATAAACGTAATGAGGCGCCACAGCAGATAGCCGGCGGTCGAAGCCGACCCAAAGAAATGACCCAAGAACAATGCAAAGCCGCCCTCAGCACCACCAGTTCCACCGGGCAAGGGAACCGCAGAGCTCAGCAGCTGGACAAAGGCGCTCGCGGCCATGACCGAGAAAAAGTCGACCTCGTGGTGGCCAAAGGCAAGCATCAGGAAATACGGCACCAGATAGAAAAACGCGAGCTGCAGCATGGTGATAAACACGGTGAGCAGCATGGAAGAAAAATGTCCGGCTGAAAGCTTGAACTTCTCGGAGAAGGAGTAGATCTCGCCATCGACAAACGTGCGCCATCCCTCGATCTTAGTGGCCGAGACACCAATGCGCTCAAGCCAATTGATGATGCAGTGGGCGACGCGCGTGACGGTCTTAGGCATGAGCGCGACGGCGAAGATGCCAAGCAAGATGCAGCAGTGCCCACCAAAGCTAAAGACGCACAGCAGCGTCATGTCGCCATAGCGCTCGGCAAAAAACGGCATGCGAGCAAGCAGTAGGATAGCGCCCCAGGCAACGAGGCCAAACTGATACACGATAAAGCGCGTGAATTGCGTGGCTCCGGCCTCGCCGACATTTTGGCCCGCCTTGGTCAGGCGGTAGATCTGAGCAGGAGTCGAGCCCATCATCATAGGTGTGAGGTTGCCAAAGAAGATGCCGCTCGCCTCGACCGAAATGAGGTCGCGAATGCCGACGGGTGAATTGGGGTCGAGCCAGACAGCGATCGCATAGGCCACAATGCCAAAGAACAGATACATGAACATGCAGAGACACGCGACAACGAGCCATGACGCCTGGACGCTCGACATAGCGGCCCAGAACTGCCCCATCTGCCCGGTTACCACCAGATAGACGATATAACCCACCAGCACGACGCCGATAAAGATGGCGCCGCGGCGTGCGCTCTTATTGTCATCTCCGCCCGAGGCCTCAACCTCGACCTGGGGCTTAGACGTATGCTGAGAGGACTCCGTCATGAGACTCCTTCTAACAGTCAAAATATCTTGGATATTGTACCCGCAAGGACCATAGACAGAACGCAAAGCTCTGGTTCAAACGGGAATTGCAGACGGTTGTTTGAAAATAAAAAACCCGGCCTTCCATAGGAAGTCCGGGTATCAGATGCGTGGTAGCCCGTACCAGATTCGAACTGGTGATCTCCGCCTTGAGAGGGCGGCGTCC